>OKTD01000049.1_pt1 | contig 109449 bp, 87 predicted proteins | sample 1606161 | NCBI WGS metagenome assembly OKTD01 (sample SAMEA3879527, study PRJEB24766) | human gut metagenome | biome: human-associated habitat; feature: feces | place: USA | collected 1985/1987 | reverse complement strand
ATAAAAATCTCCTAACCCCGATTTTTTTATTGTCCGAATTTTGGGGTACAGTTCAAAATCGGGCTTTTTACGGGGTTTATTAAATGATTACTTTAAACGTTTTTTGGCTTCTGCAACGCCGGCAAATTCCTTCGCCATGTTTGCGAGAGTTGTCGCGATAAAATTTGAACGGTTGCGATTGTCCAATTCCGCCATTTTATCGATTTGTTCAACCAACGGCTTTGGAAGACTGATTGATATCTGAGTCATTCCACTGTCTTTTGAGCCTGATAATGATTTTGGAGTTCTGCCCATGTTTTTTCTTTCTTTTGGATTAAAATTTTATTTCTTAATGCTTCTAATTGTATAAAAGCAAAAGATTTGCATTTTCTAATAACTTATTATTAAAATAATTGCTAATTTTTTTGTTAATTATTTTTTTCATCGGAAATAAAAAGTTTTTTTTAGAAAAAATTTTCAAGTTTTTTCGATTTTTGAAAATAGGTTTTTATTTCAAAAAAGTCTTTTTATCTATTCCGACTGCCTTTTCCACATCTTGCAGACGCTTAAACAGGTCAGGAAGCTTTTCTTTTAGAATGTCGAGTTTGTGCGCCGTCATAAACGGGTATGCGGGCGTTCCCCTTACATATTCGTTCGGCTTTAAGTCGTGATTTATGCCGCTTTGCGCCCCGACTTTCGCGCCGTCTCCAAGTTCGATATGCCCTACAACCCCGACTTGCCCGCCCAAAATGCAGAAATTGCCGAGTTTCGTACTGCCCGAAATTCCTGTTTGGGAGACAATGAGGCAGCCTTTGCCAATGCGCACGTTGTGGGCGATTTGCACGAGGTTGTCGATTTTAGTACCTTCCCCGACGACTGTCTTGTCAAATCTTGCCCTGTCGATTGTGGTGTTTGCGCCAATGTCAACATCGTCTTCAAGGACTACTTTGCCGACTTGCGGAATGCGGATATGCTTTCCGTCCTGATAGGCATAGCCGTAGCCGTCAGAGCCGATGACAGCTCCGGGCTGAACCCTGCTTCGCTTGCCGACTTCGCAATAATCCATTATTACGGCGTTTGGCATAATCCAGGCATCGTCTCCGATTACCGCCGAAACTCCGATGTAGTTGTTTGCCTGTATCCTCGCGCCTTCGCCGATTTTCGCGTTTGCAGAGATTACGACGTTAGGCCCGATAATTGCGGTTTTTGCAATTTTTGCGGACGGGTCGATTACCGCGCTCGGGTGTATCCCCGCCTTGGGCTTTTGCCACAAAACCGCTTCTATCAAAGCGCAGATTTTTGCAAGCTCTATTGAAGGATCGTCAACGAATATCGCGGTTGTGTTTTCCGAAACTCCGCCTTTGTAGGCACGCGGAAGGAGAATTGCCCCTGCCTGTGATTTTTCCACTTCATGGGCGTATTTTTTGTTTCCCAAAAAGCTTAAATCCGAGGGTTTTGCTTCGGAAAGCCCCGCAATTCCCGACAGCGTTTTGGACGTGTCGCCTTTAACTTCGGGGTTTGAGAATATTTGAAGAAGGTCTTGTATCTTATATTCTTTCATCGTATTTTTTTTTGAAATTATTTTTGCTTGTTTTGGCTCAGCGCGGCGGGCGGAGTGTTGTATTCCACGCGGGAGTGGAGCATATTTTGCAAAGTGAAAATAAAACTTTCCCTTACTTTTGCGAGCTGTTTTAGCGTAATTGAAGATTCGTCGAGCTGGTTGTCGTTCATTTTAGACTGGAAGATTTTGTCAACAAGCTCTTCTATCGAGTGCGAAGTAACGCGTTTCAGCGAGCGCGACGCCGCCTCGCATGAGTCTGCGAGCATTATTATGGCGGATTCGGGCGACTGCGGGCGTTTGCCTTCGTGGCGGAATGTGCTTTCTTCAATGCCGTTGTCGCGCAGGACTTGGAGCAGGGTTTCCTTGTTTGCGTTTGCCCCCGCAAGGTTTAAAGCCTTGTTGTAAAAATAGCTTATGACGGAATTTCCGTGATGTTGCAAAATCGCGTCAAGCACTACGGGGGGCATTTTGTATCTTTTTGCGAGCTCCAAGCCTTCTCTTATGTGGCTTTTTATTATGAGTGCGCTCATTGTGGGGCTTTGGGCGTCGTGGGGGTTGTTCGCCGCCTGGTTTTCAGCAAAAAATTCGGGCTTTATGAGCTTTCCGATGTCGTGGTAAAGCCCGCCCACGGCGCATTCAAGAGGATTTGCCCCGATTTTAACCGCCGCCTGCTCGGCAATTTGCGAAACCATCAAGCTGTGGTGGAAGGTTCCGGGGGCTTCCATTTGAAGCATTCTCAAAAGCGGGTTGTTGTAGTCGGTATATTCGAGCAGTGTCAGATTTGACGTAAGCTTGAACAGCCTTTCAAATATCGGTATGACAACGGTTGCGACGACCCCCGTAATAATTCCCGAAAACATTGCGATTGCCCCCTGTTTCCAGAGCATGTCGGAATTCAAGTCGTACGCAGTGCCTATGATTACGGAAAATACCGACAATATCAAACCGTACAACAGCCCCCCCGTGATGACTTGCTTTCTCGTTCTCGCCCCGTTGCAGTAAAAAATGGCAAGAAGGCTTGCGCTGAACAAAAGCACGAAGTAGTCGGGGGCAAACCCGAGCATTATGGTTGTCAGTATCGCTGAAATTAACGCCATCACAAAGCCTGTGTAGGAAGTGCAGAGCAAAACCTGCAGTATCGGACCTATCATAATCGGCGCACCGTACAAAAATATTGTGGCAAGGCTTTCGCCGGAATGTCCGACGGCTTCCGATATTTGAATAGCCGCGCGCTCTGAAAGCATGTTGAAAATCAATAGCACCGAAAAAAGAACGATGCTGCGCTTGCGCCTGTTGCGGGAGTTTTTGCTGATTGCAATAAACAGCGCGCTTGAAAACATCAAAAGAAGGCATATCGAAAATTCCCTTATTGTGTTTGAAACGGGATTTTGGCTCTGGTTCTTTTCCGATTCCTTTATGTAGGCGTTCAAGCGCTCCATTTCGAGAGGGGAGAGCTTGCGGTTTGGCTCTATTATCGTTTCCCCTTCCGTCACCGTCACCAAAACGGGGGCGACTTTTGCGCGAGCCTCGTCGCGGTATTTTTGCGTGAGCGGCTCATTGTAAACAATGTTGGGGCGCAGTTCGGAATTGAAAATCCTGTAAAGGGCGTCCGACAAGGTTTCGGATATTCCGAGTTCGTATATGCGCTTTTTAAGTTCGCGTCGGGCTTCCGTCTGGTTGCGGCGGTATTTGCGTATGCCCCCGAAATCCAAAACCGAATCGCTCTTTGAAAACACGGGATCGTTGTCTTCGTAAATGCCTTCGTTTACGATTTCTTTAAGGGGCGTCATGACAAGCCAAAAACGCTGCTGGCGGTTGCCGGGGGTAGTTTCAGACATTATGGAGGGCAGGTCCGCCTCGTTTATGTTGAAGCCCGTTGTTTTTTTTATGAGGTTTAAAAACGCTTCATCGCTCATTTCGGCAAGGTTTTGCTCTTCCTGCGCGCCTTTTGCGGGTTCTGCCGCCGCGCTTTTCTTGCCGCGCTCTTTGGACTGAATTTGCCGCGCGTTCAAAAGCTCTATGAGTTTTGATAGGTTTGCGCCAAGCGAATCTTCATTCATTTTCACAATTTCGCAGGCTATCGGAACCATTCCCGCAGCGCGGTCTTTTTTCGCCTTTGTGCGGATTTCGCTCGGATAGTCGAACGTCATGGAAGAAACCACCCGCGCCTGGGTTTTCATTCCCATGCTGATTTGGAAATTTATGGGCTTTCTTCCCGCAAAGCAGATGAAATAAAGCGCAAAGCTCATTGCCAAAATCATTATGGCTATGAGTATTTTGTGGTGGGTTTTCAGCGAAGACTTGTTCTGAAAAACGTTGTATTTATATAGACGTTCCTTGCGTGTCATTGCTTTTATTTGATTTTTCGGAGTTTCCTGCGCGTTCGTAGGCTTCGATTATTTTTGTAACCAACCGATGGCGCACAACGTCGGATTTTGTGAAATTGAAAATTTCAATTCCCTTTATGCCTTTTAAAATTCCAAGCGCGTCTTTTAAGCCCGATTTTTTGTTGCGGGGCAAATCAGTCTGGGTGATATCGCCTGTTATGACCATTCGGGAATTTTCGCCAAGTCTTGTCAAAAACATCATCATTTGCTCTGTTGTGGTGTTTTGAGCCTCGTCTAAAATCACGAATGCGTTTGATAGCGTGCGCCCCCTCATATAGGCAAGGGGGGCTATTTCTATAATTTGCTTTTCTACCGCCTTTCTTGCGTCTTCCTGACCCAGCATGTCAAACATTGCGTCGTGCAGGGGGCGGAGATAGGGCAGGAGTTTTTCCTGCAAGTCTCCGGGCAGAAAGCCGAGAGCCTCTCCCGCTTCGACTGCGGGGCGGGTCAAGATTATCTTTTCGATTTTTCTTTCCTGCAAGGCTTTTAACGCCGACGCCACTGCGAGGTATGTTTTGCCCGTTCCCGCAGGGCCTATCCCGAAGACGATTTCGTTTTCCTCAATGGCTTGGAGGTATCTTTTTTGGCTCGAATTTTTTGCCGCGATGCTTTTGTGGCGCAAGTCTATGAATTTTGGGCTTGTAAAAACTTTCAACGCCTCTTCCAGTCCGCCTTCCGAGGCTTTTTGCAAAATTCCCTCGTAATCGGACATGCTAAACGATATTCCTTGGTTCTTTGCGTATTCCAAAGCCTTGAAAAACGCGCAGGCGTCCTCTGCGGACTTCGCGCCTTCAGACTCTATTTTAAGCCAGTCGTCGCGCGTTATGATTTTTACGCCGAAAGTTTTTTCCGCAAGCTCTATGTTTTTAAGAGAGTCTTTGTACAAAGACGAGAGAAGCCGCGAAGAGGGGAATGTCAAAGTTTTTTCAATCATGCGAACTTAACGAGTTTTTCCCAAAGGGCGTCCATTGCCTGAGGAAGCACGCGGGTGTCGGATATCACGGGCATAAAGTTTGTGTCTCCGTCCCAGCGCGGGACAACGTGGCAGTGCAGATGTTCGGGAATGCCCGCTCCCGCCTTTGCGCCCAAATTAAAACCTACGTTGAAGGCGTCGGGGTTCATCGCATTCTTTAATATTTGCTTTGCTTTTATAATGGAGTCAAAAAATTCTACGCGCTCTTCGCTTGTCAAATCTTCTATGTCGGCGACTTGGCGAAGCGGTATAACCAAAAGATGCCCGCAGTTGTACGGGAATTTATTCATCACAATATAGCAAAACTTTCCCTTCCACAGCAAATGAACCTTTTTGGGGTCTTGGTTCGGGATTTCCAAAAACGGATTGCCTTTCTTTTCCCCCTGCGGAATTTCTATGTATGGTATTCGCCAATATGAATGTAGTCTTTGCATTTTCAATATCCTCTTATTTTGCGGGGGACTTGTCAAGCAAAACGCTTTTGGCGAAAATACGCAAAAAAAATGACAAAGCCCATACGGACTTTGTCAAATAAATGCGTTAAAAGCCTGATTATTATTCAGCGGGCTTTGTCTTCGGGAGAGCGGTAACTCTGCCGTTATCTTTCCAAGAGTTGCGCTTTTTGAGCAAATCTATGCGTTCAAAACGCTTCAAAACGCTGCGTTTTTTTGATGATGCGGAACCGCCGCTTTTAAGAGAATTGTGTTGTGACATAAATCTGTTTTCCTTTCAAATTCAAAACCAAAAAACTAAATGCCGTTTTTTTTAAAAATCAATCTTTTTTTTCAAAAAACTTGCAGTTTTTCAAAAAATCACTCCTTTTTATGTTTTGTCTTGGATTTTTTTCGATTTAGGCGCATTATCGGGCGTTTATGAAAAAGGCGTTTGTTGCATTGTTTTTGTTTTGTTTCGCGGTTTTAGCAAATGCGGAATTAAAGTTTAAAAATTTATATTCGGACGGGCTTATATTGCAGGCGGGCGTTGAAAACGCAATCGCAGGCTATGCAAATCCGAATGCGAAAGTGGAAATCGGGCTTAATTTTTCAAACAATGCCAAAAAGACTGTTTTTGCCAAATCCGACAAAAACGGGAAGTGGATTGCTACTCTTCCAAAAATGCCTTCAAAAACCGAGCTTGAAATCAAGGCTTCTTCGGAAGGGGAAAGCGCGGAAATCAAAAACGTGAAAGTCGGGCAGCTGTGGCTTGCGTCGGGGCAGTCCAACATGGATTGGCATTTCGACAGAGGGCCGAAAACTCCCGAATACGAGAAGTATTTGAAAGACATCTGCGACGGGCTTGAAAAGCTGAAAAGCAATGTAAGAATATATAAAACGCGACAAAAGGCGTCTTTCGAACCCCTTGAAAACATTGAGGGGAAATGGCGCGAGCCTGATTTAAAAGACATAAAGTCTTTCAGCGCGCTGCCTCTGCTTTTTGCGAAATACTTGTGCGAAAATCTCGGCGAACCCGTAGGGGTTATTGTTTCAAGCTGGGGCGGAAGCCCGATTGAAAGATGGATTCCGCGCGAAGCTTTCGGCTATTCCGATTTTACGAAGTCGGCTTTAAAACGCGATGCGGAGCGCGTTGAGGGGTGGCAGGAACGCCAAAAGATATTTTTGGAGCAAAGGAAAGTTTGGCTTGAAAAGAACAATACTCCCGAACTTCGCAGGCAAAACCGCAAAAGTGAGCCGCGCTTCGACTACGACCCGTTCGACAGGTCAACCCCGACGCCCGCAATGCTTTTTAACGGAATGATTTTCGGAATTTACCCGACAGTCCCCAAGGGCGTAATTTGGTATCAGGGCGAATCCAACGACAAGAGGGCAAACGAGTACGGCGATCTTGCAAAAGCGATGGTTTTGTCTTGGCGCAAATATTTTAAGAGCGAGTTTCCGTTTTATTATGTTGAGCTTGCAAATCTTGGCGCGCCGCAAAAAGTTCCAGTCGAGGGCAGGCATTCTTGGGGCGCGGTAAGAGAGGCGCAGGGGGCGGTCTTGGAGCTTCCAAAAACGGGAGTTGCCACTTGCGCGGACGTTGGGGACGAAAAGGATTTACACCCTCCCTACAAGGATGCCGTGGCGCGGCGTCTCGGCAATTTGGCTTTAACGCAAATTTACGGAAAGGGGGACGCAAAATCCGCGTTAAGCCCTTGTTTCAAATCCGCCAAATTTAACGGCGATAATGCCGAAATTTCGATAAGCAATGCCTGGGGATTGCGTCTTAAAAAGGGCAAAAAATCCATTTCGGGCTTTGCCGCGAGGGGAGACGGAAAAATGAAGTGGCATTTTGCCAATGCTGAAATAAAAAACGGCAAAATTATCGTTTCATCTCCTGAAATAGAGCGCATTCAGGCTGTCAGGTACGGCTGGGCAGGCAATCCCGACTTGTGTGTCGAAAATAAATTTTCGATGCCGCTTCGCCCGTTTTCAACCGACAAGGGCAGTATCTTGGATTACATGGATTTAAATTCGCAAAAGGCGGAGCTTTCGTTTTATCCCGAATGACGGAAAAACTTGTTTGGTTTTTGTTTTGACTAAAATCGGCATTTGCCTATTTTTCACTTATTTATTTTTTTGAATATGATTAAGAGAGTTTTTGTGGAACATAAAGACGGCGCGCAAGCCCAAAGCTTAATGCGCGACATCAAGGCGAATTTGAAGCTCGAAAACCTTTCGGGTCTGCGCGTTTTGCAGCGCTACGATGCGGAGGGCATCGACGACGCCGATTATGCCAAGCTTAAATACACGATATTTTGCGAAGCTCCCGTGGAAAATTTGTATGAAGAAACTTTCCCCATGTCGGAAGGCGAAACCGCTTTCGGCGTCGAATATCTGCCCGGGCAGTTTGACCAGAGGGCTGACAGTGCGCGCCAATGCGCCCAAATCGTGCTTTTGAAAAACGCAAATTTTGCCTGCGCGAAGATATATGTTTTAAAAGGCGCATTGTCGGAGGGGGATATTTCAAAAGTCAAGGCATACCTGATAAACGCCGTTGACAGCCGCGAGGCGTCTTTGGAAAAGCCCGAGACACTGCTAAAAACCGCGTCTGCGCCAAAAGATGTGGAAATAATCGAAAACTTTACGCGAATGGACGCAAGCGAGCTTAAAAATCTCCATTCAAAGCTCGGGCTTGCAATGTCTTTGGACGACATCGCATTTTGCCAAAACTATTTCAAAAACACCGAACACCGCGACCCGTCCAAGACGGAAATAAAAGTTTTGGACACCTATTGGAGCGACCATTGCCGCCACACAACCTTCCTTACCCGCCTTGAAAATTGCGAATTTGAAAGCGGAAAGTATGCAGACGCAATCAAAAATTCGTGGCAAAAATATTTGAACGAGCGCAAATCTTTGGGCTTGGACAAAAAAGGCAAAGAAATTTGCCTGATGGACATCGCCTTGATTGGAATGAGGTCATTGCGCAAATCGGGCAAGCTTGACGACCTCGAAGAAAGCGATGAAATCAACGCAGCAAGCATTGTCGTAAACGTTGACATCGACGGCAAAGAAGAGGAATGGCTTGTGATGTTCAAAAACGAAACCCACAACCACCCAACCGAAATCGAGCCTTTCGGGGGTGCTGCGACATGCTTGGGCGGCGCTATTCGCGACCCTCTTTCGGGCAGAAGCTACGTTTATCAGGCAATGCGCGTAACGGGCGCGGCGGATCCCCGCACTCCCTTTGAAGACACTTTGAAGGGCAAACTCCCGCAAAAGAAAATCGTGACAGGCGCGGCAAACGGATACAGCTCTTACGGCAACCAAATCGGCTTGGCGACAGGGCAGGTTACGGAAATTTACCACCCTGGCTATGTCGCAAAGCGCATGGAAATCGGCGCGGTGGTTGCCGCCGCTCCGCGCAAAAACGTGTTTAGAGGCGTTCCGTCTGTCGGAGACTCGATTCTTCTTGTCGGCGGCAGGACGGGGCGAGACGGCATCGGGGGCGCGACAGGCTCTTCAAAAGACCACAATGAAAAAGCTCTGGATAATTCTGCCGAAGTTCAGAAGGGCGATGCTCCAATGGAGCGCAAATTGCAACGTCTTTTCCGCAATCCAAACGCAAGCGCAATCATCAAGAGATGCAACGACTTTGGCGCGGGCGGCGTTTCTGTTGCAATAGGCGAGCTTGCGCCGTCTCTTGAAATAAATTTGGACGCCGTCCCCAAAAAATACGACGGCTTGGACGGCACGGAGCTTGCCATATCGGAATCGCAGGAAAGAATGGCGGTTGTAGTCGATAAAAACGACGCTGAAAAGTTCGTGAAATACGCGGCTGAGGAAAATCTCGAATGCACGCTTGTCGCGGTTGTAACCGATACGGGCAGGCTTGTCATGAAATGGCGCGGAAAGCCCATAGTGGATATTTCGCGCGAATTTTTGGACACCAACGGCACGACCGCTTCCGCTCGCGCCAAGGTTGAAGCACCGAAAGATGACACTCCGTTTAAAAATCCTAATCTGGATGCTTCAAGGCAGGAAGACTGGCTGAAAGTCATGTCGTCTTTAAACTGCTGTTCGCAAAAGGGCTTGGTTGAAAAATTCGACTCTTCAATCGGCGCATGCACCGTAAACCATCCTTACGGCGGCAAAAATTTGTCAACTCCCGCCGATGCGATGAGCGCGAAAATCCCCCTTCTTTCTGGGGACACCAAAACCGGCACGATTTTTTCTTTCGGGTTCAATCCCGATATTTCCCTTTGGAGCCCCTACCACGGCGCAATTTATTCCATTTTGGAAAGCGTTGCGAAAATCGCGGCAAACGGCGGCGACGTAAGAAAAATCAGGTTTACTTTCCAGGAATATTTTGAAAAGTTGCGCGACAACCCCGCAAGGTGGGGCAAGCCCCTCGCGGCTTTGCTTGGCGCGTTTGAAGCGCAGATGCGCCTCGGCTTAGGCTCTATCGGCGGAAAGGACTCGATGTCGGGTTCGTTTAACGAAATAGACGTTCCGCCGACTCTCGTAAGCTTTGCAATCGTTCCGTGCAATGTCGAAAACGTCATTTCCCCCGAATTTAAAAAAGCGGGGTCTGATGTCGGCGTGATTGAAATATCGGCGGGCGTTGACTTGGTTCCGAATTTTGACGAAGCCATGCAAAAATATTCCGCGCTCTTTGAGGCGATAAAGGCGAAGAAGGTTTTGTCGGCAAAAGTCGCGCGTTTCGGCGGAATTGCGGAAGCGGTTGCGGTTATGGGCTTTGGAAACGGCATCGGTTTTGAATTCGACAAGTCCTTTGAAAAAAATCCGTTTGCTCTGAACTGCGGCGCAATAGTGGTCGAGCTTGCAGACGGAGTTGCTTTTGAGGAAGTTTGCGCAAGCCCGCTTGGAAAAACATTGCGGGAAAATTCCATTCTCTTTAAAGGCTCCAAAATCGACTTGCAAAAGGTTTTTGACGCATACACTTCAACTCTTGAAGATATTTTTCCGACAAAGGCCGCCGAGCCGCAGGGAGAAATCGCAAAGATTGAATACGAGCCGAAGCAGGTGTTCCTGGCGGAATCTAAAATAGCAAAGCCCAAAGTTTTCATTCCTGTATTCCCCGGAACAAACTGCGAATACGACACCGCAAAGGCGTTTGAAAACGCGGGGGCGAAGTCGGACATATTCGTTTTGCGCAACAATTCAAATTCCGACATCGAATATTCGATTGAAGAAATGAAAAGGCGCATTGACGAATCCCAGATTTTGATGCTTCCCGGCGGATTTTCGGCAGGGGACGAGCCTGCGGGGTCCGGCAAGTTTATTGCAGCGGTATTTAGAAACCCCAAGCTTTCCGACAGCGTCATGAGGCTTTTGAAAGACCGCAAAGGCTTGATTTTGGGCATTTGCAACGGCTTCCAAGCCTTGATAAAATTGGGTCTTGTTCCGTTTGGCGAAATCAGACCTCTTGCGGAAGACGCTCCGACGCTGACTTACAACAACATCGCGCGTCACGTCAGCTGCTATGTGCGAACCCGCGTCGCAAGCCGCCTTTCCCCGTGGCTTTCAAAATGCGAAATCGGGCAAATTCACACAATCCCTGTTTCTCACGGCGAGGGGAAGTTTGTCGCCTCAAAAGAGATGCTTGAAACCCTTGTAAAGAACGGGCAGGTTGCGACGCAGTATGTCGATTTAAACGGCAATCCGTCTGCCGACATAAGGTATAACCCCAACGGCTCTATTCAGGCGATAGAGGGCATAACAAGCCCATGCGGGTTGGTGTTCGGTAAAATGGGGCATACCGAACGCTTTGGCTCCAATGTCGGAAAGAACGTTTCGGGAGATAAAATCCAGCCGATTTTTGAAGGCGGCGTGGAATATTTCAGATAAAAAAGAAACGGTGTTTCCATTTTTTGAGGCGGACTGTTTTTTAGTCCGCCTTTTTGTTTTTCGCTTTATAAAAAACGCACGGGGAATGCGGTTTTTTGTTAAATTGCAACTATTTGATTTGCATTGCTTTGTGAAATATTTTAAATTATTTTTTTAATTATTTGACAAAACCTCTATTAGTGCATTGAGTGTATTTAAAAACGAGATTGTAGCACGCTTGAAAACGGTTTTTAAGCGCGGTTTTTTATCCCCGTCTTGTTTTAAGTTTTTAGTTCAGAAAGGCAAAAAAAGAAATGGCAAAAATCATAGTGGACGGCAATGTCGCTTTGGACTTGGGCAAACGCCCCGCTAAAATCGGCTTTAAAATAGACAGGCACTTTACCAAAAAAGGAGTTTGGGCTTATGACACGGCCGAGTGGGTCCGAAAGGACATTAAAATGTTTGCGGGCGGAGAAATCACGTTCTCTCGCGAAAATGTCGAAGTTCCCGCGCATTGGGGCGACAACGCCCTCAAAATCACGCTCAGCCGCTATATTTTCGGAAAAGAGCCGAAAACTCCCGAATACGAAGATTCCGTAAAGCAGATTTTTGACAGAATTGCCAACACCTACACGGTTTGGGGCTATCAGCTTGGTTATTTTGACGGCGACGAAAGCGCGCTTAACTTCAACCAGGAAATGAAGTATATGCTCGTCCACCAGATGTGGGCTCCGAACAGCCCCGTGTGGTTTAACATCGGGCATTGGGAACAGTGGAGATGGGGTCGCCCCGACTTGCGCAAAATTCTCGCGGGCAAGGGAACCGAAACTTTCTACGGCGCGGAAAACAAAAAAGGCGGCGTCGATGCGGTAAAGGCTGAAAATTCTTCCGAAAATCCGCAGGCTTCCGCTTGCTTCATTTTGGGAGTGAAAGACTCAATGGAAGCGATTTTGCGCCACCAGTACACTGAAGGCTGCATATTTTCGAGCGGTTCGGGGGTCGGCATAAACATATCGTCTCTAAGAAGCGACGGCGAGCCGATAACGGGGAAGGGTGTGGCATCAGGTCCTCTTTCGTTTGACAGGGGCTGGGACAAAATGGCGGGCGCAATCAAGTCGGGCGGCAGAACAAGAAGAGCCGCGAGAATGGTTGTGATGTATTCCGACCATCCCGATGTTTTTGAGTTTGTGAACACCAAGTTCAAGCAGGAGGAAGTCGCAAAAATCGTATTGCAGGAGCACAACGTCCAGCGCGGACTCCGCAAGCTTGCCGAACAGAAGCTTCAAGACGGAAATCCCGAAGAAAAAATCGCCGCCAAGATGGTTCTTTCAATGCCGTTTGTCGTTGACAAGTCTTACGGCGCGGGCGCGGAAGACTTGCTTTACGGTCAAACTCTTTCAAACCAGAATGCAAACCATACCGTTTCAATGAAGTCGGGCTTTTGGCTCGCCTTCAAAAAGGGCGAAAAATACGCGACTCGCTGGATTTCCGACCCATCGCACATTGTCCGTAAATACGCCCCGATGGAGCTTTTGGAAATGATGGCAAAGGCTATCTGGAACAACGCGGAGCCGGGTCTTCACAATAACGACATCATAAATTTCTGGAGCACATTTGCAGACGAAGTCCAAATTGAAACGTCAAATCCGTGCTCTGAATATTTAGGGCCTCTTTTCAGCTCCTGCAATTTGAGTTCTTTCAATATTTTGCGCTTTTATAAAAACGGAAAGTTTGAAATTGAAAAGTTCATGCACGCATCGCGCATGGCGATGATTGCCGCCGACATCAATATTACAAAGGGCGGTTTCCCGATAAAGGAAATTGCCGTAAACACGGTTGCCTACCGCACCACCGGCATAGGGCTTGCGAACATAGGCGGTCTTTTGATGTCTTTGGGAATACCATACGACTCCGCAAGAGGCAGGGCGATTGCGTCGTCGCTTGCCTCGCTTCTCACTTCAAACTGCTACAATTTCAGCGCGAAAATGGGCGAAATGCTCGGCAATTTCTCGAAATACCACCTGATAAAAGGCAGCATGAAGAGGGTTCTTAACATGCACACTTTGGCAAACGAGGAATTGAAGTCGGTAATCGGAATGAAGACTTCAAACAGGACGATAAGCGACTTGCCGCAAACAGAATCTTTCACCGCCGAAGATGCCTTGCGCGGCTTCCGCCTTTCAATCGGCGAAAACAAGGTCGAGCTTGGCGACGAATGGAAAGACGTTGTGCAAAAAGCGGGAGAGCTTTGGAACGAAGTGCGTGCGTCAAAGAATTTCAGAAACAGCTTCGTTACCTGCATTGCGCCGACAGGCACGATTTCCGCGCCACTTGGAATTTACGAAGAGGGCACTACTTCCGCAGAACCCGAATATTCGCTTGTAAAATACAAGCTTCTTGCGGAGGGCGGCACGATGGTTCTCATAAACGGGCTTGTCCCCGTTGGCTTGGCGCGTCTTGGATACACGTTTGAGCAGATTGCAACAATCGTTGCCGAAGTTTCGGGTCTTACAGGTCTTGAAAACTTCTTGGAATCCCGCAAGATAAAGGGCAGGCTCGACATTTTGCAAAATTTGAAAGACGGCGGCGCAGTCTGCATGGAAATCGCCTCCCGCACCTCTTTGTTTAAGAGCGACGAAGAATACAAGGCATTTTACAAATCGCTTCGAGCGGCTTCCGAAAAGGGCAAGCTTTCCCCGAGCGACTTTTCGATTTATTCGGGGTGCGGGCACATGGAGGGCATTCCGTGGGTCGGCGAGGAAACTCTGCGCGTATTCGACTGCGCGAACAAGCCTTTCGGCGCAGAACGCTTCATTAAAACAGAAGGCCATTTGAAAATGCTTGGAGCTTTGCAGCCGTTCATATCGGGCGCGTCTTCAAAAACAATCAACATGCCAAGCTCTGCGACAGAGCGCGACATCGTCGATTCAATGATTGACAGCCACGAAATGGGCATCAAGTGCATTGCAATTTATAGAGACGGCTCAAAGGCTAATGCGGTTTATTCCACAAACCTAAATTCCGCAGAAATTCAAAATGCCTGGAACGACGTCGTAAAATCCGCAACCGAAATCAGGAAAGAGGAGCACGCAAACCCAATTCGCAAGAAGCTGCCTTACCGCCGTTGGGGTCAGACCATAAAATTCTCGATTGGCGACAACATAAACGGCTTTATGACAGTCGGCATCGCAGACGACGGCAGGTGTGCCGAAATTTTCGGCAGATTGGGGCAGGGCGGCTCTTTCATAAACGGTATGTTCGACGCATTCTGCAAGGCGTTTTCAATCGCGCTCCAATATGGAATTCCGTTTGACGACTTCATCCAGTCGTTCCGCTATCTTTCGTTCGATCCGTCGGGCTGGGTAAAAATCGGCGATTATGACGACGAATACAAGCCCGACATCCATACTTGCAAATCAATCGTTGACCTTCTGATGCAGCTTTTGGACTGGATGTTCCCGTCTGAAAACGGCAGAAGATTGCGCTCGCTCGAACAGTCTTACATAAACACTATGTTTTCAAGCGGCGCAAGCACAATGTCGATAAACAACATATCGCCAATGCAGACGGAGCTTTCGTTTGTCTCGCAAAAGTCCGCCAATGCGCCGAAACCTGCCGAAAAAGTCGATATGAGAACTGCCATGACATGCCCGAAGTGCGGCTCTTATGCCTATGTCTTTGACGGCAAGTGCCGCTCTTGCAGAGACTGCGGATATAAAGACGGCGGGTGCGGAGCATAGTTTGTTTTGCAAAATTTTAAAGGCGGACGCTTTTTTGCGCCCGCTTTTTTGTCTTTGTAAATTCTTATAAAGCTTGACGATTAGGGGATATAAATCCATTTTATATGCCCATTGTTATTATGAATTTCGGGCTGTCAGATTTGGGCATTGTTTGCGCGCTGGGATGCGGAAAAGAGGAGGTTTTAAAAAACGCCGCATCGTCTTCCACGGCGGGAATGTCAAAGTCTGAAACCATCATAAAAGGCGGGCAAACTTTTTTGGGAGAGGCAAACTTTCCCCTGCCCGAAATTGAAAATCCGCGATGGAACACGAGGTGCAACCGACTTGCGCTTTCCGCTGTTTTGCAGATTGAACATAGCGTGAGATGCGCGGTCGAAAAATACGGAGCCGGCAGGGTCGGAGTGGTTGTCGGGTCGAGCAACACCGGAATGCGCGAGTTCGAGGAGGAGTATTTTTATTTTTCACAAAAAAATTCTCCTAAAAAACCGCTTGCATGTCATGGAGAGCTTGGAAATGTCGCGGAATTCATAAGCGGATATTTCAATCTTTCAGCCCCAAGCTATACCGTTTCAACGGCTTGCTCATCATCTGCAAAGGCGTTTGCTTCTGCGGAAAGAATGATAAAAAACAATGTGTGCGACGCGGTTATCGTCGGGGGCGCGGATAGCATTTGCAAATTTGTTGTTAACGGATTTTCGGCGTTGGGTGCGACAAGTTCCGAGTTGGCAAATCCCATGAGCGCAAACCGTTCAGGCATAAATATCGGCGAGGGCGCGGCAATGTTTCTGCTTTCAAGGGAAAATTCGCAAATCTTTTTGGCGGGAGTTGGCGAAAGCTCCGACGCCTACCATGCGACAAGCCCCGATCCGACCGGCGAGGGCGCGGCTCTTTCAATGAGAAACGCCCTTCAAAACGCGGGGCTTGCTCCGCAAGAAATTGATTGTGTGAACTTGCACGGAACAGGTACGGTTTTTAACGATTCGATGGAAGCCAAAGCAGTGTACGGCGTCTTTAAAGACGAAGTTTTATGCTCCTCCACAAAGGCTTTGACGGGGCATTCGCTTGGGGCGGCGGGCGCGGTCGAGGCCGGATTATGTTGGCTTATGATGTCGGATTTAAACAAGGAAAATGCGCTTATCGAGCATGTTTACGACGGAGATTTTGACAAAAAAATTGCGCCGATTTCCCTTGTAGGCAAAAACATGTTTAAAAAGGTAAAATACGCGCTCAGCAACTCTTTCGCCTTTGGCGGAAGCAATGCGTCCGTAATTTTGGGAAGGATTTAAAATGTATGAGCTTGAAGAGTTGTTGCCGCACGGCGCGCCGATGATAGTTTTAAGCGGCATAAGAAGTTGCGATATCGAAAATTCAAAAGTCGAAACATTCTTCACTGTTTCTTCTTCCGACGTTTTTTTTGATGAAAATTCAGGCGGAGTGCCGTCTTGCTTTGCTCTCGAATACATGGCGCAGTCGATAGCCTGTTTCGTAGGAATTTTGGGGAAAAGCAAAGATGCGTCGTTTAAGCAGGAAATCGGTTTTGTCTTGGGAACCCGCAAAATGGATTTGAATATTCCCGTGTTTGAAAATTCAAAGACTTACAGCGTCAGGGCCGAAAAGGTGTTTTTCGACGAAGAGATGGCTTCGTTTGAATGCGCCATTTTCGACGAAAACAATTTTGAATGCGCCTTGGCAACGGTTAATGCATTCAAGCCTAAAAACCCGTTAAAATTCTTAAATCAAAACAATGAATAAGCGCGTACTTATAACAGGCGCAAGCAGGGGCATAGGAAGGGCAATCGCTTTGCGTTTGGCTTCCGACGGCGGCTTCGACTTGGTCTTGCATTGCAATTCAAACATTTTAGCTGCAAATTCCGTTTTGGAAGAGGCAAAAAAACTCGGAGCGAATGCCCATATCCTTCAATTCGACATATCCGACCGCGAAAGCGTGAAAAAATCCCTCGAAGCCGACATGGAAAAAAACGGCGCGTTCTGGGGAGTTGTTTTGAATGCGGGAGTGAATGCCGACGCGCCTTTCCCTATGCTTGATTCAAATATGTGGGACAGGGTTTTGCGCACGAATTTGGACGGATTTTACAATGTTCTTTCACCGATTGTGATGCCGATGGTAAGCGAAAGAAAAGGCGGCAGGATTGTCGCTCTCACTTCGGTTTCAGGCATTGCGGGCAACAGGGGGCAGGTTAATTACAGCGCGTCAAAGGCGGGAATAATAGGAGCCGCGAAGTCGCTTGCATTGGAGCTTGCAAAACGTTCAATTACGGTAAACTGCGTGGCTCCGGGCGTCATAGAAACCGACATGACAAAAGATTTGCCCTTTGACGAAGTTAAAAAGCTGATTCCCCTCAGGCGTTTCGGCAAGCCCGAAGAGGTTGCAGGGGCAGTATCGTTTTTGATGGGAAAAGACGCCGCGTACATTACGCGCCAGGTAATTTCAGTAAACGGAGGTTTGATATGAATAGAAGAGTTGTCGTGACGGGAATGGGCGCGTTAAGCCCTCTCGGAAATTCGGTCAAGGAAAATTTCGACAGGCTGCATGTCTATGAAAACAAAATCGAAGTTTTGGAAAGCCTCAAAGAATACAGCGGGCTGAATTCAAACCTCGCAAGCGTCATAAAGGATTTTAAAATACCCGAACACTATTCGCGCAAAACTCTCCGCACAATGGGCCCCGTGTCGGTAATGTCGCTTTTTGTGACAGAGCAGGCTCTCGAACAGGCGGGGATTGAGCAGGGCGGGGAGCTTATCCGCGGCGGAAGGCTCGGCGTTGCGTACGGCTCATCGTCGGGTTCAGTTGAGCCTCTTTTGGATTTTTATTCGATGATAAATACGAAAGTCGTGCGCAACATCACATCTTCAACCTATATGAAGATGATGCCGCAGACGACCGCCGTCAATATCTCGCTTTACCTGAAAACAACTGGCAGAATAATCCCCTCGGGAACAGCCTGCACTTCGGGCAGCCTTTCTATCGGATACGCCTACGAAGCCATAAAATACGGTCTTCAAGACGTGATGATTGCAGGGGGTGCGGAAGAATTCAGCCCGACGCAGGTTGCCATATTCGACACTTTGTACGCCACAAGCTCAAAGAACGAAACGCCCAAAAAAACGCCCTCTCCCTACGATGCCGAAAGGGACGGGCTTGTCATAGGCGAGGGCGCGGCTACTCTCGTCTTGGAAGAGTACGAACACGCGAAGGCAAGAGGCGCGAAGATAATTGCCGAAATTGCGGGGTTTGCCTCAAACACCGACGGAACGCATATGACACAGCCAAACGCGCACACAATCCAAGCCGCAATCGAAAAATCGATGCAATGTGCGGGGGTAGATTCTTCCGAAATATGCTATGTAAACGGGCATGGAACCGCGACAACACAGGGGGACATTGCCGAAACAACCGCAACCGCCGCCGCTTTCAAACGCCCCGTGCCAATTTCTTCGATGAAAAGCTACATAGGGCATTCTCTCGGCGCATGCGGCGCAATCGAAGCGGCAATGACAATCGAAATGCTTAATTCCGACTGGTATATGCCTACTCTCAATTTGAAAAATGTCGATTCCGCATGCGGTGATCTTGACTACATAATAAACGAGGGCAGGGTTATTCGCGGAGAATATGCCATGAGCAACAATTTCGCCTTTGGCGGAGTCAACACTTCTCTTATATTCAAACGGCTTTAAGATTTAAAGAAGTCGAAAAAATTAAACCACTGCAAGGGGGTATCGAGAGCGGATTTTTCCAAAAACGCGGCGTATTCCCTTGCGAGGTTTTCTCCGCGCCTTTTTGACTTTGCAAACTCTGCCATTTTAATTGTCGCAAAATATTTTCCATTTTTTTCCGCGCAGTTTGCGAAAAACACGGGGCGTTTTAGCATTTCGGCAAGCTGGAAAACTCCGCTTGGCAGATTGCATTTTTTGCCCAAAACAATTTCTTCGAAAAACTTTTCGGGGGCGCGTTTTGAAAGCCTGTCGCCCGCTGCGATAATCAAATTTCCCCGTTCAAGCTCGGCGTCAAGATGCTCAAAAGTCGCGATGTTTATGTTTGAGACGTCCAAGAAATGGAAAGAATTTTCTTTTGATTTTGAAAGAAATTCCGTTCTGAAAACAGATTCCGACCAATTTTCGACAAGGGCGAAGATTTCGGGTTTTCGCGTTCCGAAAGCCGCCGCTCCGTTTGTGCCGAGAACTTCAAAATTGCCAATGTGCGAAAAAATCAAAAATGCGCCTTTCCCCGAATTTACAAGCGTTTTAAATTCTTCCGCGTCGGGGGAATTTTCAAAAAAAACGCAATTTTTCGGAATGCGCCCCGACAGCGAAAGCATTTTGTCGAGCATCGAGAGCGCGTAGTTATAGATAAGCCTGAAAACTCTCGGCTTGGTCGGACTTATTTCTCTTCTTTTTTCAAATTCGTTCAAAACGCCGAAAAATTTTTTTGCGGAAGTTCTCGCTTCCGCCAAAAACGGGTATGCGCAAACGACAATGAAAAATATCAAAAACTGCGCGGCTCTGCGCCCAAAAACAATGCAAAACCACCAGACGATTTTTATCCTTAAAACGCCCGCGCATTTCTCTTTTTGGTTGAACCATTCGCTCATTTTTCCTCCGCAAGAAAAAGCGATATGAAATATGCAAATCCAAGCCCGAGGGCGAGCATCTCTCCGATGGAGCTTATCGCCTTAAACGACGTGAATGCGAGCGCGCCAAAGCCGATTATGCTTGTCGCAAAAGAAATAAACACGGCGTTCTTTGTAAGCGTGGAATTGTTTGAATAATGAAAAATAGAATAGTCTATGCCAAGCCCCATTAAAATAAATAGAGCCAGGATGTGGAACAAATTTACGTTTGCGCCTAAAATCCAAAATATGAAAATCGGAAGCCCTGCCGACAAGACCACGGGCAAAATCAGTTTAAAAAAACTCCTTCTGAAAACGAGCGCAAACATTGCGGCAAGCGCAAGAAAACTTGCCGCAATTAAAACCGCCGAAGATTTCATGTATGAGTCAAAAATGCCGTTTAGAAATTCAGGGGGCGAAAACGTTTCAAGAGCGCAGTTTTCATTTTTGTCCACGGGAATGATTGCAGTCCAACTGCCGTTTTCTCCGTGAAGCATGCTTGAAACGGCGTCTTCAAAAAGCGTGCCTTTAAGATCTTCGATTTTAAGCGGCTTTTGCCCTTTGGGCATTTCAAATTTTTTATTTGCGCCTATTGATTTTTGGAGCTTTTCGGAGTATTTTTCGTAAAGGTTTTCAATAAGCCTTTTGTTTTTTTCCTGGCGATTTAAAGACGGAATAAATCTTGAAATTACGCTTGCGCCGGCGTTTTCTTCGCATGTCAAAATACTGTCTATCGAAGAGCCTTTTATTATCGCAAGCTTCTTTTCCGTGTCCTTGAATATTTCAGAAACCGACTTATCCTGCAGGAGCAAGTCTTTATCCGGAACGTAAAGATCCGTTGCCTGAGTTTTGAATTTTGCAAAAATCAGCCCCGCAAGCGACGCCGACACAAGCGCAATTACGGCAATGTTTTTCAGCCTGCCCAGTTTCGGGATTGGAATTTTCAATACCGACTGATTGAAATCGGGCTTCAATTTTTTTACAATCAAAGGATAGAAAAACCTCACAAATAAATACGATGAAATCAACCCCGCAATGGAAAATACCGAGATTTCTTTAAGCAAGTCGAGGCTTGAAAAATACAAGACCGCAAAGCAGACAAGCGTTGTCGCGAGCGTTTTGTTCAAGGGCTTTTCGATGCTTTTAAAGGCGTCTTCGGGGGAGAATTTTTTGCATGCGGAAAAATAATGGTATGAATAGTCAACAGAAAGCCCAATCAAACTTGTCGCAAAAATCAGGACGCATACATGGGGCTTATCAAAGAAAAATACGAGGGTAGCAAGCGCGATTACAAAGGAGGAACATAGAGATATTGCCATCGGCAAAAATATTTTGGCTGTTCCAAACGCCCAATAACCCAGCGCAAAAACCAAGGTCAAAGAAACTGCCGAAAGAAAATTTATTTCGCTTTTTGATTTTTTTGACGCTTTTAAGCTGTGTATGCGCGCGCCGCTTTTATAGACTTCCAAATCTTTGTTTTTTAGATTTTCAAGATTTTCAATTTTGCTTTCGAGTTCGGCGTCGGTTAAATTCAGCGTATTTAAAATCGCCGCCGCATAGAATTTTCCGCCTTCTTCCTTCTCCAAAAAACCGTCCGACATTTTCCAACCGCCGCCGTATTCGAGGAGGCTTTTAACGTATTCTTCCAATAGAAAGAAAGGGTCTTTTGAAACCTTGAAAATCGAGGCGCGGTAGGGGGATAGAATTTTTCTTTTTGCTTCGCTTAAAATTTTTTCTCCTCCGCCGCTTTCGATTATTGCCGCGCTCTCGGGGGAAAGAATATAGTTTGAATGCTCTAAAAGAAGCGTTTTTGCCGCGTTTAATTTTTCAGAATTGTTCCTTTCAACCCCAAGGATTTTCGCGGCTTTTTCTTTTGCTGCTTCCAGCGTTTCGCGGTTTTCTGACGCAAGGACAATTCTTATTTTCGAGGAATTGTTTTTTATGAAATCAAGCTCCGCGCTCTTGTTTTTGCCGCTTGCAAGCTCAAAAATTCCATACTCGAAATCAATGGGCACGCATAACAGAAAAAGCGCGGAAAGCGCAAAAACCGCGGCGTATATAAATCTGAAAATGGCGTCTTTCAAAGGGTTTCTTTAAATTCAATTTTTATTATGGTTCCGTTCGCGAGTTCGAGTCGGCATTTTTCAAGACCGGATTTCCCAAAGCAAAGAGTTGCCGATTCAAGCCCGTTTTTAATTTTTGATATTTTTGGCAAAAGTTTTATTACGGTTTCGCCGTCGTCATCTTTTAAAATTTCCGTTTTAAATTTGTCTTCCAAGTCCGAAAAATCCCCCTTGAAGAGCTTTGAGTTGCCTATGCCGAATTTTTCAAGAGACTGCCTTTTTGTCCCGCTTGAAGACGATATTTCATAAAATTTGTCGGACGCAAAGAATGTAAATTCGTTTGGCGAAAGATTTTTCCATGTAATGCCGACTCCATGCTCAAAGCGAAAAACGCCTATGCTTTTTACGCTCACGCCAATATCGGGCATTTCCTTTTCAAGAACAAAAGAACCGATGGCAAGCTTTTTATCGGCGGCAAGTTTTTGAAGCCTCGCGGGGATTTCAGCGGCGAAAGCTTGCGCCAAGAAAAATGTCGATAAGAGCGTCAATAAAAATTTCATTGTAAAATCCGTTCTTTTATTTTTGCGGGCAGTTCAAAGCATGATGTCTTTGATTTAATGTTTACGCACATCTGTTTTGTTTCTGCCGAGCATATTTTTTCGCCGCTTTTGAAATCTTTTGCGATGTATTTTATGTGCAGGAAATTTTCGCTCGGAATAATCTTTGCAGATACCGAAAGCTCCTGTCCGAACTCAGAAGGGCTTATGTATTTTACGCTCATCTTGACCACAGGGAAAGCGTATCCGAGCCTTTCCATTTCGCGGTAGTCAAGCCCGATTTTTTCGAGCAGGGCGCATCTTGCCTTTTCAAAATATTTTATATAGTTTCCGTGCCAAACCACCTGCATTGGGTCGAGATCGTAAAACGGAACTTTTATTTTTACCGACGCTTCCATATAAAAATTTTCTCTTTTAAAAATTTAAAAATCCCTTCGGCGCAGAGCAGGGCATGCAGTGCGGAAATCGACGCGTTGTCTTTTATCATTCTGAAATTCGACGCTCCGTTTTCGGGATACTTTACAGCTACATCCATGTTTATTATTTGGCATCCCGCCCGCGCAAGGCGGACGATGATTTCGATATCAAAGCCCATCCGTGCAAATTTAAGGCTATGCATAACCTCTGAAACTTTCTTCAGTGGATAAATCCTAAATCCGCACATGGCGTCGCGTATTTTTACCCTCGGAACTTCAAGGGCAACCCAGAAATTCGTGATTTTCCTTCCGTAAAACCTCGAAGCGGGAGCATTTTCGTAAACAGGGCATCCGTTTATAACGGCATCTGGATTTTCCACCGACGCCTTTTTGAAGTCCTCAAATGAGCCAATGCCGTGCTGTCCGTCCGCATCTATTTGGAATACATGCGTAAAACCAAGCTCGCGCGCTTTTTCTGCGCCGCGGCAAAAAGCGGCTCCCTTTCCGAGATTTTTTTCATTTTTTGCAAAAATAAGCCCGTTTTCTTTTGCGAAGCTTTCAATCTCATTGGCTTCGCGGCTTCCGTCATCGACGAGTATCACGGGCACACCGAGCGACAGCAGTTTAGGCAAAAACTCCTTAAACTGTTCTGCATGGTTGAAAATGGGAACTAATATTGCAAGATTATGCATTTTTCAAAATTCCAAAACTCCCGAAGAGCAGGGAAGCCCTTGTTTTGAGTACGAAAACGTGCAGGAATTTTCCCCGTTTTTTATTGAAAGCAAGACAATTTCGCGCGGTCTTATTATGTTTGAAAATTTCAGCCTTTTAACACGCTTGGGATAATCGGTTTTGTCAAAAAGCTTTTTTGCAAAGTTAATGGCAAAGTGGAGCTGGATAGCCCCCTGCAAAATTTTTGCCATCGGGAAATGTCCGTTAAAATACGCGCTCTCGGCGGCAAAAAATATTTCGATATCCGCGCCAAATTCGTGTTTTTTTATGTCGCAAATTATTGGCTCTTCCATCTTCAAATTAAAAATTTTTTTAATTTCGCCCTTTAAAATTTTGCCTTGGGCGTTCGTCGGAATTGAATTTACAACCTTTATTTTTCGGAGAGAAAATTTGGAGTCGAAACTTTCTTTTACGCGCCTGTTTATTTCGCTTAGAAGTTTCAGGCGGCCGTTTTCCATAAAAAACCGCCTGCCTTCGGAATTTAAAACAACAAGCGACCTAAGCGCATTTCCATCAAAATCCACATGGCAGTTTTCGACAAATTCGTGCGCCAAAACCGCGTTTTCCATATCGGGAATATTAAGCTGCGTTTCTCCGATTTTAACGAGCCTGTCTATGCGCCCGAAAAAATTAAATTTTCTTCTGCCGCCAAAAATTTCCACGATGTCGTTCGTCTGAAATTCGCCGCCGAGCGCGTAGGGGGATTTGGCGCGCAGGCATCCACGAGAGTCAATGCCGATTTCAACTTCCCCAAAAACGCTCCAAGAATCGGAAACGCCTCTGTTTCTGCTTGCAATGCCGCCACTTTCGGTGCTTCCGAAAATCTCCGTGGGAATTGCACCCCAAATTTCCTTTGCATCGGTGCATGCCTTTTCTTTCAAAAGCCCGCCGCTTGTCGTGATTGCAACCATATTTTGCGGGAAATCGTAAAGCTCGCGGTGCCTTGCGACAGCTTCGATGAAAGACGGCGTTGTTATAAACAAGACTTTCTGATTTTGCTTTTGAATTGCAATAAGTGTTTCAGGATCTCTTATCGTTATTGAATGCGCGAGCATTTTTAGCGACATCGGATAAAGAAGCCTCCAAAGCATTCCATACAAATGGAAAGGCTCGCAAGTCGAAACCACCGCGCAGTCTTCAAAACGCCCCATGAGGCTTGCGCTGTTTTTAGTTTCATCGCTTAGAGTGGCGAAGGTTTTTTCAATCATCTTGGGCGCGGATGTGGAGCCCGACGTAAAAAAGCACACCCTGCTTTCGCGCATATTTATAAAATCGAATTCGCATTCGGGAAGGTCTTTGGGAATGTCGAATAAATTTGCAGAAAGCGTTTTCTTGTTGGTTATTACGGGCAGATTTTCGCTTTTTGAAAAATCTTCCGCCATCTTTTCGGAAGATGGAAGCATGACCCGCTTTTTTGCCTGCAAGAGCGCAAAGAAAAGCGTTGCAAACAAAACGGCGTCGCCTTCGACGTACAATATAAAATCTTCATGCTTGCTCCCTGCGAAATGCGAAGCGTATCTTGCAACGTCTTTTTTCATTTGCCCAAACGAAACCGAACCTTTTTCAAGCTTGAAAGCGGCAAAGTCGGAAACATTTTCCGTAAAGAAATTTTCGGGGCTAACAAACATCTTTTAAAGCCTTTCTGCGCGCCAGATATTCGAAAAAAAACATAAGCGCAATTAAAATGTAAGACAAAAATCCGTTAAATGCCGCCCAAACTTCATTCGACATAAAAACGGTCGCAAGAGAACACATGGCGAGGAAAAACATAAACGCCGCCCAGGCGAAAGTCGCCTTGCGAGCGTATTCTATCCCCTTTTGGGGGAGCGCTCCGCGCATTCTTTCGCCGATAATCTGAACGAGAGGCTTTTTTTTAAGCGAAAGCGCAAATACCGCCATTACGGTGAAATTCATCACAACGGGATAGAACTTGACCAACTCCGCCCTGCCAAGAACCGCCGAAAGCGCGATGACCGAAATCCCGCCGACAAGCAGGATTTTTTGGCGGTTTATGAAAAAGCCAAGCAACACCGCGACAGTCAAAACGGCAACCGCCGCTTTGCCACATCCGCTTTTTATCGCGAAGAAAACCGCAAACGGATAGCATGCAACGGCGGCGGCCGCAATGGCTTTTACTGGCGCGCTACTTTTCATTCACAAGCTTTTCGACAATATCGACCACTTCGCCAAACGTTCTGATTTTCTTGAAATCTTCCGGATTTACGCGCTTTTTTGTCTTTTGCTGCAAGCGCACCACCAAATCGACCGCGTCTATCGAATCCAAATCAAGTTCCGTAAACAGGTTCGTGGAATCGCTTATAGAGCTTTTTTCGCATTCAAACTCTTCGGAAAGAATGTCTTTTATGGAATTTGCAATTTCTTCTCTTGTTGCCATGTTTTTATTTTGTTTGGTTTGATAAATTTTTTATGATGTAGTCGGCTATCGTATCCACCGAAAAGAATATTTCGCTGTTGTCCTCAAATTCAGAAAACGTAACGCCGAACTTTTTTTTGATTTCCATTCCCAACTCCAAGGCGTCTATCGAGTCCAAGCCCAGTCCGTCCTTGAAAAGCGGGGCTGTCTGCTCTATGTCGTCGGGCGACATGTCTTCCAAATTTAGAGCGGTTATGATTAGCTCTTTTACTTGTTCAGATATTTCTTTTTTATCCATAAGTTGTTATATTTTTAAAATTTCCGATATTTTTGAAGTCAAAATTCTCGACTTTTTCGCGTTGCTCAAATCGGGGTTTGCTTCTGGAAAGATTGGGGCAAATTCTTGAAGCGCAAACTTTACCGTGCGGTTTGAAACGCTCAGCGGATTGGAGGTCTTTCCCAAAATCAAAGGGTCGCAAGTTATGCGCACGGGAATGACGGGGCAGGCTGATTTTATCGCAATCCGCGCGGCTCCCGAATGCACTTTTTTGCGGGGATTGTCGCTGCGCGTGCCTTCGGGGAAAATTATGACATTTATTCCGCTTCTTATCGCGGCTGCCGCCTTGCCGATTGATGAAATATCGAACTCCTTTGTGGGAATAAATATGCTCCTTACAATAGGCCTAAGCAAAATATTGCGAAGAAGAGACTCTTTTACGATGCAAACCGAGTTTTCATATGAGCTCATCAAAAACACGATGTCAAGCAGAGTGGGGTGGTTTGCGGCAATTACAACTCCCCTGTGCGAAGAGTTCAAATTTTTCTTTTCAAGCTTTATCAAACGGAAAAACTCCAATCCGCCGACAAAAAATTTCCACGACAACCTTAACGCAGATATTGCATGCTCCTTTGAAAACAGCATGGCAACAGGAACAACCACTATCCCCATCAAAAAGCCGCCGACTCCGAACAATGCAAAAAATAGTGCGGTTAAAACTGAACGCAAGAAAGTCATTTTGCCGATTGTAGTTTTAGAAATTTTCCGCAAACTTCTCCGCCTTTTTCAAAAAAGCATTTTAATTTTTCAAAACTCATCGGCTCTACCGAAAAATTGCCAAATTCGACGCAAATTTCGCCGCTTTCGCAATTTTCACAATAAAACGCCAGCCCGCAAGGCGGCGCACTTTCGCCGTCAATCACATCAAGCAGCGGCTCCTGCGCATATACAAACAAAACTTCGCTCGTTTCCAAAAAAGCTTCGAGCAACCCCGCTTCAAGAGAATTTTCGCCCGCGGCAATGGCAGTGTAGGGAGACTTGTTTTTTTCAACAATCGAAAACATACCCATCGGGAAATTGTGCACCGAGGAAGAAAATCCGTTCGGAGACACGCCCATACCCGAGTTTAAGGAGTCGAAAAGCTTAATGCAGTCGTTCAAACAGCCGTATCTCGACGCAAAAACAGACTTGTAGCCGCTTTTGCCGCCCGCAAGGGCATTCGCCAAATGAAAAACGATTTTGCCCGTTAGGTCAAGCTTGCGCCTTGCAAGCATCGGCAAAAACGAAACATCTGGCGACGCTCCTTCAAAAATTTTAAATCCTTTAATTTTAATGGGCATAAAAAACCTTTTTAAATAACGCCCATTAACAATGCAATAATAAAATTCCGCCATATAAAGCGCATAAAAATCCCTTATGGAAAATTTTACGCTTTGGGGAACGCGAAAATCATTTTGCTAATGTCGCATTGCCAAATTTTTCAAATCGGAATAAAATTTAGCATACTCTTCAGAGGTTATCTGCCGCTGAGTGCTTAAAATGAGCATGGGGCATTCTCCAAGCCCATACCCATATCCCGGATGTGAATGTTTATGGGAATTTTCAAAGAAACCGCATTTTTTATAAAAACGCAATCTTGCGGCCGATTGCGCATCAGTAATTTTATCTATTTCAAGAATGAGTATTTTATCGGTTGCAGACTTGAATTCTTCCATAATCTTAAAACCATATCCGCGTCCGCGCAAATCTTTATTTACGGCAAAATGTTCTATGTATATAAAATTGTCGAAATTCCAATACGAAATAAAACCTACTAACACATTGTTTTCTTCATGGCAAATCAAGCGGTATCTTTCGCTTTGAAATGCCATTTTTTGCTGAAATTCAGTCCGCTGTTCGGCAAGGGGAAAGCTTTCTTCATACAAGCTTTTAAATTGCGGATAAATTTTGGCAGAACTACTTTTTACCTCAATTTTATTCATAACAGATTATAGATTCAGCCTTTATCAGCAATTTGCGCAAGCCAAAACAGGTGAAAATAAAAAAGTCTTCATTTTGCATCCATACTTTCTTTTAGCATTTTAATAATTCCGGGGAAACTATATGCATTGCCGTCTTTTTTATTAAACAGCATTACCGATTCCGGAATTGCTAATTTCATATTTTCTTCTATCGATTTAGAATCTGAAAAAACTTTTGTTATTTTTATTGTTTCACGCTCGAATAATTCGCGCTTAAACTCTTTATCGTTTGGTGTGGCGGTAATTTTATATCTGCTCACAATTATTTTTTGCGGCATATAAATGTTTTGATTGCCAAGTTTTATATAATCTTCATAAGTAATTTCCGACATTGCGGGGAATATTGTCTCTTTATTGTCTTCGCTTGCAATCAGAAGTTTTGTGCAAGATTTTAGCGGATAAAATTTTCCTGAAATTTTTCCGATTTCTAATGTATAAAGATAATATCTGTCTGCATTGCCGGGTGCCTTGCCATCGTAAACGCGCAGGGAAATTACAGCGTTGTTTTCATTGTTTTTTATGGATATGTTGTTCTTATCCGATGAAATTATATTATTTATATCAACAAAATTGCTACCGATTCCGGGGGATGAAAAGCCCGTTATGTAATTAAGAATGAACGGATCTCGGTTTTTATCAAAATCGCTATCCAAGATTTCTATAAGCTTTCTGGCAGGCGTATATTTTATTGCATCGTTTTTAGAAAATGAATAAACATATTTCGAAAAAGGGACATTGTCTACCCCGATGGATATTCCCTGTTTATGAAATACAAAAAATTGCCTTTGCCGTCCGCAAACAATTTGCATTTGGTGTTGGGCGTATAGAGTATGGCGGTTGCGGGATCTGTGTCTTTAGGAAGGGAAGGGCTTATGTCCCTTCTGTATTCAATCCCAAATGGAATGGAATCATACCCGTATCGAGAATTAAATACGGGAAAAAACGATTCAAATGCATACGAAACAGATGTAAATAATAATAAAATTGAATATGCTATTATTTTCATTTGCAAGTGTAATCATGATATTTTCCGTCGTTTGCCTGGCAATTTGCACCTGTTGCCGAATGCGTTCCCGATCTGTAACAAGCTCCCAAAAAAGAATACCATTCTCCGCGATAGGAATTGCATTTAAATTTTTTATTTTTCTTGCAAGTATCGCATTCGTTTGGAGATCCGCACCAAAACGCGCTGTTTTCATCATTGCAAACTTCATGGATTCCATCCGTGCATGGAGATGGAAGCTTATGGTTCGGACAAGACGCCGACCCGCCTCCATACTTGGCATTGCCGCAACTATCATAATAATTCGAAGAAGAACTACCTCCGATTATGTCATTTTGCTCCATAAAAGACAATTCCGTATAGGCTGCATTTACCATTGCATATGGCATTATTAATAAACATGCAATAATTAGATCTTTCATTTTACCTTTCTTTTTCTAATTCAAACTTAAAACCTTTTATATTAAATGTATTATCGTTGCCGCTATATACGGCTATCGTTTTCTTATTACCAGCTTGCGTTTCTTGTATTTCTAAATCTCCCTTATTGTTTTTTACAATCTTAAAAACGCTGCCGTCGAAATTCTTTTTCGTAAATCTTAAAGGGTCGTTTTTGTCATCATTATATGCCATAAAGGTTAATAAGCCGTTCATTAGGGTTTTCCAATGCTTTCCGTTTTTATCATAAATAAATGTTGTTAAATTCTCATCGCCGTCAATTTCTCTTAAAATATTACCATTTTCATTGTAAACTCTTAGGAGTTGAATTTTCCAATCCTTGTCATTCTGGGATTTCTTTTCTATTTTTCTAATTTTCATGGAAACATTGCCGGGAGCCGCAATATAAAATGTTCTGGTTTGCTCTCCGGTATTCGGGTTTTGAATGGTTTTAATTGCGGTAATGGAATTATACTCCCATATCTCGGGATAGATATACTCCGGCTTTTTGTAAGTTATTTTTGAAACCTGCGTTCTTTTTGCAGGCTTTTTTTCTTGTTTTAAATTGGCATATTCAAGATTGTATTTATCTGCCTTGGGGTTTGATACTTCATACCTGCCACCGCTGTCTGATATAATTATGCCGGTTGTCGCATTCCACTCCAAAAAACCAACATTATCGCCGTTCGCAAATATAGTCATCTTATTTGTTGAGCGCTCAGTTTTTGCCGGATGTTCGTTTCTGACAGGGTAACCTAAAATTTTATCGTGTTTGCAAGAATACTTATAAGTTTCTTTATGTCCATCTGCGTATACCACAGATGAGATAGATTTAAAAGGTGTGTCCGTATAAGTTAAAAAGATCGACTTCCCGTCCAATGGCAGCCGTATTTCAGAAAGAAGCATACCGGGGTTATAAATAAACTTCATTATCTCGACATGCCTTGTAAAATTATATACGGATTGCGGATATCCATCCAAGTAATTTATCCTAAAAGCATCGGAATTTCCGCCATTGCAAAAAAATACCAATTTCCCATTCTTGAATTTAAACAACTTTTTCGGATCGTCCGAGTTTGTTATTAAAATTTCATCCTTACCAACGTTTAATTTCCATTTTCCCGTTGTATTTAATAGATATGTTTTCAAAAAACCGCGATCGCTTTTGGGAATTTTATTAAAGATGTATGTTCCATGATTGGGACTCTTCCAAATATATCGGAATTCTGATTCTTGGAATAAACGGGAATCAAAAAAGGCTATTGTCCAATATCGCCCCATATAACGCGGTTCCATTTCGGGATCCGAAGAGAATTTAAAGAAAAAGTCCGCCACATTACCATTGCCAAGCGGCATTTCATAAAACATGCGATCTATGCGCGCATAGCCTTGAAAGTCGGAATTTCCAATTGGGATTTGCCTTATAGATCTATTTAGCTGAGCATGCAAATAGGGTGTGCTTTCTCGTAAAAATAAGAAAGCGCTCCAAATAAATATAAAAAACTTAAGCATAAAATATTTCTATTTGCATGATTCAAACGTCATGGCGTTCCCATCCGGCGTTCTGCGCAAGAGAACAACAAAAGATAGCAGAAATAACAATAAAGATATTATATATCATTGTTTTTTTCATGATTTATCAGCATTAAAAAAAATAAAAAAATGTCAATCATAAAATAACAAAGAAAAAAATATTTGTTATTTTAAGTATATTCTTTTAGATTATTATTTTCATTTTAATTATTTTATCTCATAATATACGTTTATCTTTTCCTGCACATATACATCACACACAATTACAGATGCTTAAAAATGCTAAATTTCTGTTCAAAAACAGAAGTTTAGAGATTAGAACTAACAATTTTCACTATTTAAAGCAAATAGAAATCCTTGATAAGAGAAATAAGATGAAAAAATGTAAAAAGGCAATGTCGACAAAAAGCATAAAGAAATCTGACTGAGTAAACGTTTTTTTACTCTTTTCAAGAAAACCATCGTTAGACATAATATATATTGTGCGACAAGTTTAGATTGTTAAATATTTGGCTTCAATATGTTTGTTTGTAAGCAATGTTGTTTAAAGGCATTTATTTTGCGTGCCCTAATCTTTGATTTATCTTGGGAATTTTAAATTTAAGAATTGTAATTTAACAGTATTTATTGCAAGAATTTTAGAATATGAAAAAGTTAAGCGAATTTTTAATTTGTTTCTTCAAGAACACTCCCGCAAGTTCGGACGCTCAATCGGCGGCGGTTTCAATTTTTAGAATTTTTGCGGGAATTATGATGTTGCCTTACGGCTGGTCGAAAATTCAAAACTATGGCGAGCTTTCCGTAAATTTTTTCAATGACCCGATTGGCATTGGCATGTTGCCTTCGCTTTGGCTTACGATTTTTGCACAGATTGGATGTGCCGCAATGTTGATTTTGGGCTTACAGACAAGATTTGCCGCGTTTGTGCTTTTTATAAATATGGCGGTCGCCACAAAATTCCATTTTTTCGATCCGTTTTTCGTGAAAGCCCTGCCGATATTGTTTTTGGGCATGTATGCGTTCTTAATGGTTTCGGGCGGCGGAAAGTTTTCGCTCGACAATTTAATTTTTAGGAATGTAAAAACTGAAATTCCCGCGCCTTCAAACATGAACATTTTTTCGCGTTCCGTTAGGATTGCCGTTTGTTTTGTTCTATCTTGGATTGTCTTTTCAAACGCATTTTCGGGAATTTTTAGTTTTCTGATATTGGCTTTGGTTTTTGCGCTTTTCGCGAGCGCAATTTACGGATATTGCCCGATGGCCGGCATTATTAGAAAAAAGTAGTTATTTATAAAAAAGCAAACTTGCCTGCCATTTCCATATTTGGAATTTTCTACAAAATATGCGCGCAAAAAAACTTCGGATATTTGCAAAGTCCGAAGTTTTTTGATTTTTTTAGCGAACCCTTATTCTTCCGTGCGGTTTGCAAACGCCCTCATTGAGCTTTCAAAAAGACCGCCGATTCTTGCGCGCGCAAGCCAAATTTGCTCGTATTGGGAGCGCATAACTTTGAGGGTTTTGCGCAAGTTAAGACTTTGGATTTTCTCATCGTCGCTTGCCCTTGCAACCGTCCATTTTATAAGGTCTGCGGCAAGCGCGATTTCACCCTTGCAAACTTCGGCATCGGGGCTGTGAGGCTCCGCCTTTGAGAGAAATTCTATCGCCTTGTTTGCGCCTTCAAACATAGATTTAAAATGTTCTGCCGCACCCTGCTCTTTCAATTCTTTTAGTTTATTTGAATTTGCGAAGAAGAGTTTGTTATGAAGCGAATGCAATTTCTTTGCGGGGTCGCACCTGCCAAGTTCTGTAATGGCTTTTGACATGTTTCCCGTCGGGTCTTGGAATACAAACATATCCGCCGCCTTGCAGACATCGGATTCTTCAAAATCATCGCCCCATGCAGATTGGGCGAACGCCAAAATCGCAAGCCACATTGCGCACCAAGCCTGATGGTTGCCGTTGTCGCCCCAGTTTGTGAGCATTGCGCCCATTGCCCCCCATTTTTTCGCGGAAGAGCAAACGTCTTTTACGTTTTGATAGGCTGTATCAAGGCGTATTGCAAAACTGTTCCAAGTATTTGTTCCGCCAACCACGATGAAGTCGCGTTTTTGATCGTGCAGAATTTTAGCCTCTTCGTCTATGGGGCTGTCGGGATAATATCCCCAGAGAAGCGCAACCAAGTCTTCTGGAAGCTCTTTTGCAAATTCAGGTTCTTCCAATATTACGTCCGCCCAAATGTGAATTCTCTTGCCGTGGTTTTTGGCAAGTTTTGAAAGTTCTTTCACATAGTTTGCGTAAACCTTGTATTTGCCGATTTTATCGCATTCTTCTTTCGATCTTCCCGTTCCAAATTCCCACGGCTCGTCGCACCCCGCATTGAAGTTTTTGGATGTGAAGTTCGGCAAAAAGTCGTCGTAAAGAGAGCCGATGAAATCGAGAGATTCTTTTGACGGATAAAGGGTTGTGGGATACGGGCGTTCGTTGCCCATAGGGTCGATAAACGGAGCCTCGCATTCGGCAAGATGTTGGTATTCGGGATAGCGCAGCCATCTGTCCATATGCCCTAAGCTGTTTAAATTCGGGACAAGCTCGATGTTCGCGCGGGCACAAAGAGCGTCTAAAATTTTATATTGCTGGGGGGTCATCGGAGTGCTGTCGCCCCAAACAAGCTCGTGGTTTTGAAAAGCGAAAGTATGCTCTGTATAAAGCTCGAGCCTGTTGAACTTGAAAAGCGAAAGCAAATCCACAAGGTAGGCAAGAGTCTGCATCGTTGGGACTTTGCACCTGCTTATATCGAGCATGAAACCGCGAATTTTAAGCGTTGGCTCGTCAACGATTTTTAGGCATTGCACGCCATCTTTCGTGCCTTGCGCTATCGCCTGGCGCAATGTTTGGAATGCCATGCGCGCGCCCTCTTCACCCGAAGTTCTGATGGTTATGCCGTCTTTTGAAACATCGAGTTCGTACGCCTCTTTGCAGGGTACGGGATATGTCAAATCAAGCTTTACTTTTGCGCCCTGCGGAATTCCGGCGGGAGAGAGAATGACATCGCCCTGCTTTAAGGGCAAAAATTCCCCCTCGCGGATTTCAACCGATTTTGGTTTTGGAAAGAAAAACATGGCTCTTAGAATGTGTGAACAAACAGACCCGAGCGTAATTTCGGCTCAAACCAAGTGGATTTTGGAGGCATAATCTGCCCCGCATCGGCAATCGCCATGAGCTGTTCGACGGTTGTGGGATACATGGAAAATGCCACTTTGAATTCTCCGCTATCGACAAGGCGTTCAAGCTCCTTTACTCCCTTTATGCCGCCTACAAAGTCAATTCTTTCGTCTGTACGCGGGTCTCCGATGCCAAGAAGCGGAGAAAGCACCCTGTTTTGGAGAAGCGACACGTCCAAAGACTCAACAGCATCCAACCCGTCAGTCGAACCGAATGCAAGCGCATACCACTCGCCGCCCAAATACATGTTCACGTTTGTGGGCGATTTCGGCTCTTTTTCAGATGTTTTTGAAACTTCGCAAACCTTTTTAAGCTCCGCCAAAAATTCTTCGGAAGTTCTGCCCGCCAAATCCTTCACAACGCGGTTGTATGGAAGAATTTTAAGCTGTCCCGCGGGGAAGCAAACCGACAAGAACCAGTTGTAGTCTTCGTCTCCCGAATGATTGGGGTTCTCTTTTGCAAGGTCGCGGGCGCAACGCGCGTTTGACGCGCTTCTGTGGTGTCCGTCGGCGACGTATGCGCACGGGATTTTGTCGAAAACTTCAACGATTTCATTCAAAAGCTTCGGGTCTGAAATTTTCCAAACGCTGTGGCGTATGCCGTCGTCTGCGACAAAGTCAAACAAGGCATCTTCGTCTTTTTTGTTTTCCACGATTTCGTCGAGTTTTGTGCCGTCTTTTACCGTGAGGAAAACGGGGCCCGTGTTGACGCGCAGGGTGCGGGTCAAATTGTAGCGGTCGTCCTCTTTCGCCTTGCGGGTTTTTTCATGCTTTTTGATGACATCTGCATCGTAATCTTGCGCGCTGAAAGTCGCGACGATGCCTGTTTGGGAATGATTTCCCATCTGCTGGCGGTATAGGTACATCGAGGGGGCGTCTTCCCTGATTAAATGCCCGTTTTTTACGAGTTTTTCAAAATTTTCCTTCGCATGGTCGTAAACCGCCTGAGTATAAGGGTCGATATTCGGGTCGAGTTCAAGCTCGCTGCGGACAACGCGCATAAAGCTTAGCGGCTTGCCTTCGGCTTCCTTGCACGCCTGCTTGAAATTTACAACGTCGTACGGAAGGCTTGCGATGTCTTTTGCCAAGCCGTCTTTTGGTCTTAATCCTTTGAATGCTTTTATTTTCATATGTGTTTTAATTTAAAATTCGTCGTCAGATTTTGAAAGGTTTACCTTTTTCAAGAAATAATACGTGCCGTATGCCAAAAGCACGAGAAGAAGCGTCATTGCGCTGTATGTGTGCCCCCACCAGACGCCCTGCGTCATCATTGTAAATTCGCTCATGCCCCCAAGCCCTACAATGACGTTTAAGGGCAGAAAAATGATGTTTATGACCGCGAGCTGTTTCATAAGCACTGAGAGGTTGTTGCTTACAATGGAGCCTCTCGCATCGCTCATTCCAACGAGAATGTTCGTGTATATTTCAGTCATTCGCACGCATTGGTTGTTTTCGACAATGATATCTTCAAGCAGTTCGCTTTCGGTTTCCGAAAACCCTATTTTTTCAGTGTCGCGCACGAGTTTTGCAAGCAGAACCTTGTTCGCGGTCGTCGCGCTCTCATAGTAGGTCAAGCTTTTGGAAAGGACGAACATTTCCGTCAAGTGGTGGTTTGAAACCGAAAACTCGATATCTTTTTCTATCCTTGCGGAAATCAATCGTATGATTTTCAAATGCTCAAGGAAGTGGTTTGTGGCATGGTGCAAAATTCTTAAAATCACTCCCCTTAAAGAACGCGCCCTCAAAGCCCCCTTGCCGTACTCGAAAAGCGGATTTTCCTCAGGCTGCACGATAATCATTTTGTCGTCAAACAGGAATATGCCGACAGATGTCACGCCAAAGCCAAGCAAGTCTTCCGCCGAATAGTTGCGCGGCTGCTTTAAAATTATTGCTATGTGGTTGTCTTCAAACTCAACGCGCGAAATCTCATCGGGGTCGAGGGCGGAATTCAGCGAGTGCGGGTCGATTTGGCAAGTGTCCACAAGATACCGCTTCTCTTCTTCCGTCGGGGATATGTAGGAGAATATTGCGCCATTCGGCGATTCTGTTATTTTGCCGTCAACAATTTCAAATGTTTTAAGCATGCAGTTCCCTTTCTTTTCGGCAAACGGCGCCCCGCCCTTGCGTTCCAATAAAAAAGCACCTCAATTCGGGACGTCCGAACCGAGTTTCAAAAAAATGTCGGGGATTTTTGGCAACTTGTCAAGAAGTAATCAATTCGGGGCAAATTTAAAGCTGTTCGGAAAAAAAAAGATTGAATGTTTTTATAAAAAAATGCAAAGTCTGATTCTTTAAAAGCTACATTTATTATCAAAGTAAAAATAACAGCACTATGTCTAACCTAACAAAAACCCTGTCGTCGTCGCTTATAAAGAAATTCGTGATGGCAATTACCGGTTTTGCGTTGGCGTCGTTTTTACTCATCCACATGCTTGGCAATCTCCAAGTGTTGGAAGGCGGCCCGCACGCAATTAACGCTTATGCAAACTTCTTGCAGACTCTCCCCTGGGAAATACTGTGGGGATTCCGCCTCGGGCTTGGTTTGTGCCTTGTAATCCACTTTGCAATGGCATATCTGCTCGTAATGGAAAACAAGAAGGCGCGCCCTCAAACCTACGCAGTAAAACAGTCGGTTGTTTCGTCTGCGGCGGCAAAAACAATGATTTATACAGGGACAGTAATATTGCTGTTTGCCGTAGTGCACATTCTGCACTACACAGTTCTTTGCTTGAACCCCGAATTTAAGTCGCTCGACTGGGTTTGCGGTTCCGGAATGTACGAAGGCAAAACTTTGCACGACGTTTACGCAATGGTAATTTTGGGCTTTAACAACGTATGGGTAAGCTTGGGCTACATCGTTGCGATGTTCGCAATAGGTTTTCACTTGGTCCACGCCGTTTCTTCAATGTTCCAGTCGGTAGGTCTCAGAAACGAACAGGTAAGATACAAGCTAAACGCAGTGGCTTTGATTTACGCCGTTGTGATTTTCGGCGGATTTTCAATCGCCCCCCTCTCCGTTTTGGTTTCAAAATTCACTCCCTGCCAAATTTTGCCCGTCAAGGAAGTCGTAAAGCAATACGAAGAACTCGCACCGAAGGCGGAAGGCAAGGCAATCTTTATCGACTACAAGTTCCTTGAATGCAAATCTTGCGACAAGGCTAACCCTGCAAAATAAGAAAGATTTTATATGAGTTTCAATTTGGATTCAAAAATTCCCGAGGGGAAAATTTCGGAAAAGTGGGATAACTACAAATTCCACGCAAAGCTCGTAAATCCCGCAAACCGCAGAAAGTACCATGTAATAGTGGTCGGTTCGGGTCTTGCAGGCGCAAGCGCGGCGGCTACATTGGCTGAACAGGGCTACAACGTTTCCTGCTTCTGCTATCAGGACTCTCCGCGCAGAGCGCACTCAATCGCAGCTCAGGGCGGCATCAATGCCGCAAAGAATTACCAAAATGACGGCGACTCCATTTACCGCCTCTTCTACGACACCGTCAAGGGCGGCGACTTCCGCTCCCGCGAAGCCAACGTTTACCGCTTGGCGCAAGTGTCAAACAACATCATCGACCAGTGCGTTGCGCAAGGCGTTCCGTTTGCGCGCGAATACGGCGGTCTTCTCGCAAACCGCTCTTTCGGCGGTGCGCAGGTAAGCCGCACTTTCTATGCCCGCGGTCAAACTGGCCAGCAGCTTCTCTTGGGCGCGTATTCCGCATTGGTTCGCCAAATCGGTCTTGGCAAAGTCAAGATGTACACACGTCAGGAAATGATGGAGCTTGTGATTGTTGACGGACACGCAAAGGGCATCGTTTGCCGCAACTTGGTAACGGGCGAAATCAAGTCTTTCTCGGCAGACGCGGTTTTGCTCTGCACGGGCGGCTACGGCAACGTATTCTACCTTTCGACAAACGCACAGGGGTGCTCGGTTTCTGCGGCTTTCAACTGCTACAGAAAGGGCGCGGGCTTTGCAAACCCCTGCTTTACGCAAATCCACCCGACCTGCATTCCCGTCCACGGCGAACAGCAGAGCAAGCTCACTTTGATGAGCGAATCTTTGAGAAACGACGGTAGAATTTGGGTTCCGAAGTCAAAGGAAAATTGCGGAAAAAATCCGAACGAAATTAAAGAGGAAGACAGAGACTACTACCTCGAAAGAAAATATCCGTCTTTCGGCAATCTTGCTCCTCGCGACATTTCTTCCCGCGCGGCAAAGGAAGCCTGCGACGACGGCAGAGGCGTAGGCAATGTCGTTGGCGGCGAACGCCGCGGCGTATATCTCGATTTCGCGACGGCAATCAAGCGCGACGGCAAAAAAGCCATCGAAGAAAGATACGGCAACCTCTTTGAAATGTACGAACGCATCACAGGCGAAAACGCATACGAACGCCCGATGCGCATTTACCCCGCATCGCACTACACAATGGGCGGCTTGTGGGTTGACTACGAACTCCAAAGCACAATTCCGGGACTATTCGTCTTGGGCGAAGCGAACTTCTCCGACCACGGCGCAAACCGCTTGGGAGCGTCCGCGCTCATGCAGGGTCTTTCGGACGGCTACTTCGTAATCCCCTACACTCTTCCGAACTACCTCGCCCGCACAGGCGCAGGCAAGCCTTCGACAGACGGCGAAGCGTTCAAGGAAGCCGAAAAGTCGGTTAAGGACAGAATTGAAAAATTCCTCACAAAGAGCGGCTCAAAAAGCCCGCGCCACTACCATCAGGAACTCGGCAAAATCATGTGGGAATACTGCGGCATGGGCAGAAACGAAGCGGGTCTTAAAAAGGCATTGGAATTGATTCCGCAAATCCGCGAAGACTTCTGGAAAGGCGTAAAGGTCGTCGGAGACGCAAACTGCATGAATACCGAGCTTGAACGTGCAATCCGTACGGCGGACTTTATGGAATTTGCCGAAGTCCTCTGCCTCGACGCTCTCGAACGTAGGGAAAGCTGCGGCGCGCACTTCCGCGAAGAATACCAGTACACAGAAGGCGACCAAAAAGGCGAAGCAAAGCGCGACGATGCAAACTTCTCGCACGCGGCTGTTTGGGAATACACGGGCTTTGGCAACAAGCCTGTCCGCCATCAGGAAGAAATTCTGCATGAAGAAGTTAAACCTGTCGTAAGATCGTACAAATAATAAAGAGGTATCATCATGAAAATAAATTTAAAAGTTTGGAGACAAAAAAACGCCGAATCGAAAGGACATTTTGAAAATTACGTTGTTGACGACATTCACGAAGACACGTCGTTTTTGGAAATGTTCGACATTCTTAACGAACGCCTCGTGGCGGAAGGCAAAGAAGCCATCGTTTTCGACCACGACTGCCGCGAAGGCATCTGCGGCATGTGCTCAATGACAATTAACGGCATTCCGCACGGCCCCGAACGCAAAACAACAGTTTGCCAGCTCCATATGCGCAAGTTCAAAGACGGCGACACTATCGTCGTTGAACCTTGGAGAGCGGGTCCCTTCCCTGTCAAGCAAGACTTGGTTGTTTCGCGCGACGCATTCGAGCAAATCCAGCAGGCAGGCGGATTTATTTCAATCCGCACGGGCGCGCCCCAAGACGCAAACGCAATTCCCATATCAAAGGAAATTTCCGACAAGTCAATGGACGCCGCGCAGTGCATCGGTTGCGGCGCATGCGTTGCGGCATGTCCGAACGCCGCCGCAATGCTCTTTACGTCGGCTAAAGTCTCCCACCTCAACTACTTGCCCCAGGGTGCGCCCGAAAAAGACAGGCGCGTAATAGCAATGGTTGAAAAAATGAACGAATTGGGATTTGGCAACTGCACAAACTACGGCGAATGCCAAGGTGTATGCCCCAAAGGCATCACTTTGGATATGATTGCGAAAATGAACCGCGATTACGCCGTCGCAAAGGCAAAACAAGCCGTCGGCGCACTTTAAGCCGTTCATTCCAAAATAATTCCAAACAAAAAAGCGAGGCTTTTGCCCCGCTTTTTTTGCGTTATATTGATTTTTTACCTCAACATTTAGAGGGAAGAAGACAAGATTAAAAATGACGGAATAATCTTACAGATTTCTGTCGGAGGAAATTTTGTAGTTTTTCATTATTCGCGGCAGGGAGTCTTTCAGATTTTTTATGTCAACGATTATTTTTATTCCGTTATTGCTTTCCATGATGAAAAAGCCTTCGTTTTGCAAATCGTACATTTTAGCAAGCTCTTTCAAGTTTTTCACTTTTTTGCCGTTTACGGATTTTAAAATCAAGTTTCCGACTCCCTTGTAGCCTTCGGTTGACACATCGCCCAAAGTTTGCGCAAGAATTATCGTTTCTTCGTCAGCGTCGGAGTTTGTCTTTGAGAAAAGAACCGACATTTCATCGGGTACTCTCCGATATTCGTCGAGAAGGCTTAGCGAAAGTTTCGTAAACACAAAACCGCCGACAAGCAGGTATTCTGGCGATTTGTTGTAGTAGTGCGGCGCAATTTTATGCATTGCGGCTTTAAGTTCCACATCGGCTTCAAGCTCTTTGCAGTCTCTTAGCAGGCGCAATTTTACGGTGTCGCCAAGGCGTTTGCGGTCGGTTATGACGCCGAATGAAACATTTTCTCCGCTTTCGGTAATAACATTTCCGTTGTTTAAAATTTTAAATCCGTCAATCGATAAAATCACATCTCCCTCTTTCAAATTTAAATCGGCATTCGCGAAAGTTTCCACAATCATAACTCCGCTGTGATGTTTTTTCATCTTCAAAAATCTTCTGGTATCCGCCGACTGCAATGTTTGATATGTTATGCACAAACTGCCAAATCCTTTTATTTCTCCCGATTTAACTTCGTTTAAAAAGTGGTTTATGATGTCGGTATGAATCATATATCCCAACCCTTCGCCCTCTTTAAAACTTTGGAAAGCAATGCCTGCGATTTTGTTTTCGAAAAGAATCGGGCCTCCGCTGTTGCCGGGATTTATGGCGGCGTCAAGCTGCGCTGCAATATGGTTCATGTACGGATATTGCGCGTATTGCATTGATTCAATCCTTGAAATAATCCCCTGCGTGACAGAAATACCGTCCCCGCCCATCGGATATCCAACGACAAAGACAGGAGTTTGGGCAGGAGGCGTATTGCCGATTTCAAAGGGTTTAATTCCGTCAAAAAAAGACTTGTCTTCGACTTCGAGCAAGGCGAGGTCGCACTGGTGGTTGACTGCTTTTACTTTTGCAGGCACGGGAATTCCGTTTTGCTCGCGTTCAACTGCGATGTAAGTCGCGTCGGCAATATTGTGCGAATTTGTCAAAATATAGTTGCCTTCTATCACAACGCCGCTTCCGCTTGCGGCACTCTGTTCACCCGTGCGCCATGGAGAAAAGAAGTCGGGCGAACAGGAAACGGCTTCGATTTTCACAACCGCGCTCAGCGGATTTGCGGATTTTTCAGCGGCTTGCAGGAGAGTGCAACTTGATGATAAAAAGATAAAAAGCAGTCTTTTGGCGATGTTTGTCATATTGCGATATTTTTCTAATTAAATGGAATTTTAAGATATTTTGGGCAAAAAAGAAAATAATAAATTGCGTTTTGTTTGGGCAAAAAAAATGGAGCTAAAAAATCCAGCTCCATTCGATTTTTTTGATTAAAAGCCGCAAAGCTTATTTTTTTGCCGCCAATTCCTTGGCGTAAATGTCAAGCTGGGCTTTTATTTTTGAAATGGAATCAGAAATCTTGTCGGCGTCAGCCTTTAATGCCTTTGACTTTTCGCCAAGCATTTCCGAGAGGGGAATTTTTTTAAGCTCGGCGGCGAGTTTTTCGGCTTCCGCTTTCTTTTCTTCTATTGCTTTCTTGCAAGCTTCAACCTTGGCTTCGAGCTGGGCTGCGCCCATTTTGGAGGCATCTGCCTGAACTTCGGCGACGGGTTTGTTTTCATTTACACTTTCGCTGCAAGCAGAGACGAATGCAGAAAGAACAAGTGCCGTTAGAATTGAATATGCTATTTTTTTCATAATTATAAAACGTTAAAATAGTACCTTATTCGTAAAATAAAAGCTTTTTTTTACGTAAGAAAAATAACATACCGTTTCAATCCAAGATAAGCGGATTTTTTTATATGCGATTATTTATTTTCTCATCATAAAAAAATTGCAGCATTTTGGAGCAATCGGATTTGTGGATTGTTGAATTTTGCCGCATTTAATGCAATGATATGTATAAACTTGTTGGGCAAACGCGTATATACCCGCCATAAACAAGGTTGAGATTATTGCGATTTTTACTTTCTTAGTCATATTTTCCCTTTCTTTTTTTGGATTGTTATGACATGTAATTCGCAAAAACAAAAAAAATCTCCCGCCTTAAAAATTTTTTTTAAGAGGGAGATTAAAAAATGCGCTTCGGATTAAATTGTCCAAATCAATTTAAACCGACCTATTTGGAAGCTTTTGGATTTTCCAAAGACGATTTGTCAAGAAATTGCTTTATAAGAGCCTTGCCTGTATCGGTATTTGCCAAAGCTTCGAGCATGCCGCCTATCGCGGTGCCGCCTTTAGGGGAAAAGACTTCCCTTACCGAATTTACACCGGAATCAATATCGCCCGCGTTTGCAATGACTTTTATTTGAGCCTTGCCCAAATTTTTTGCCTGTTCGATGCCTACAGCCTGGTTTGCGCGAACTTGCTCTATGCGGATTAAATATTCCTGATACGGCTTGTTTTCGCCGATTTTTGCCGCAAGCTCGGTTTGGGCGGTTACGCTTGCAAGCTGGTCAAGCTCTTTTGCCTTTGCCATCGCCTTGCCTTCGGCTTCTATGCCGCTCGCCTCTTTTTGCTTTGCGGACAAATTGGCGTCGGCTATGGTGGTGATGACCTTTGCCTCCTGTTCGGCCTTGATAATTTCGGCTTGGCGCCTTATTTCAGCCTGCTTGACTTCTTGGACTCTCGCAACTTCCATCTCTTTTTCTTTTGTTAGCTTGGCTTGCGAGGCAATTTCCTGCTGCGCGATTTGGTCTTGTATGCCGACAGCCTGATTTACTTCCGCCTTCCTTTTGCCGACGGCTTCCGCCGCGTCCTGCGCCTTGACTTCGATAATTCTCTGCGCCTCGATTTCGGCGGTTTTTGCAATCTGCCTGTTCTTGGCGACTTCTATGCGTGATTCCTTTTCAATGTCCGACTTCTTCTTTGCCATTATGTTTGATATGACCTCTTCGCCCTTTGCGTCGCGAATATCCATAAGCTCGATATTTTTTACAGGAACAACGCCCCATTCGCGCAACTGGTTTGAAACCGCGTTCGTAAATTTTTCGCCATAGACAGAACGTTCCGACATGATGTCTTCAAGCTTCGCGTTCGCCATTATGGAGCGGACTGCGCCTTGAACGATGCCCTTCAAGTGGTCTTGCAACTCGCCGAAAGAACCGACTTTGTTTGCGGCTTCATTGGTGTCGGCAATTCTAAAAAACGCCTTTATGTCCAAAACAAAGGGAACCCTGTCTTGGTCGTAGGCTTCGTACGCATCCAAATTCAAGTCGAAATTTGATACGGGAAGCTCGCGTTTTGTTATGCCGAAAACGGGAATCCATGCGGGAAATTCGTAATAAACGTTTCCGCCCGCCTGCCCTTTGCCGTATGAAATGGTTTTTCTGCTATACTGCAATATATGCACCATGTTTGTGGGTACAACCCTGCGCAGGGTAACAATCCACCAAGCAAGCGCAATTATCAATATAATGGGAATAATTATTAGTGCGGTCATATTTTTATTTTGTTTTGAGAAATTATTACATATATATTTAACAGTAATTAATCAAACTTTTAAGAAATCTAAATTTGTAATTTCCCCAAATGTTGAAAGTTTAATCTCCAACTTAAAAAATAGAGTTTTAATATCCGGGACCATACATAATATCAAATTTGTACACGGATTTTGAAGTAAAAACTTCCCCGGGCGTTATCAGGGTCGGCGGGAAAAAGTTTTTTTGGTTTGGTTGGTCGGGATGATGCTGTGGCTCGATTACAAAACCCGCATATTTGTGGTAATATTTCCCGTTAGCGCCTTTTATGGTTCCGTCAAACCCCTGCCCCGTATAAAGTTGCAAGCAAGGCTCTTCGGTGAAAACGTCGAGCGTTCTTCCGTTTTTATCATAACTGATACTGCATGCTGAACCGAAAAAATCAACAGGCTTGTTAAGCACAAAATTATGGTCATACGCGCCGCCGCACATTTTAATGGCAAGCTGGGGATGATTTTCGTGCAGTCTCTGCCCTATTGCCTTGTCGTGCGAAGTAAAATCAAAAGGCGTGCCTTTTACCGCGAGTAATTCCCCTGTTGGTATAAGCTCATCGTTAACGGGCGTGATATAATCTGCGTAGATTTGCAAACTATGCGTTAAAATGCTCCCGTTGCCCGCGCCTGCGAGATTGAAATAAGGATGCCATGTCAGATTGCAAACCGTGGGCTTGTCGGCAGATACCCGATATTCAACGGTAAAACGGTTGTATTCATCGAGCTTGTAAGAAACTTCCACGTCCATATTTCCCGGATACCCCATGTCGCCGTCGGGGCTTCTCAATGTAAACTTTACTCCTGCAAACTTTTCACCCGACAAATCCTCCCCTTTGATTTCTTCGGCTTTCCAAACTTTCCTGTAAAACCCCTGCGAACCGCCGTGCAGGGAATTTTTGCCCTCGTTTGCGTCAACGCGGAAGGTGTCGCCACCTATCTTAAATTGGGAATTTGCAAGGCGGTTGCCGTACCTTCCCACAATCGGGCCAAAGAAATTTTTGTTGTTTTCGTAAGAGGCAAGGTCGGGCAAATTTAAAAGCACGTTTTCAAAATTTCCGTTCTTATCGGGAACAACCACGTCCGTTACCGTTGCGCCGTAAGTGATTGCCTTAACTTCCATCCCGTTTGAATTTTTTATCGTGTAGCGTTCGACTTTCTCGCCGGACGAAGTTGTGCCGTAATATTCGACTTTGACGCTCTGCGCAAACAACGCCGCGCATCCCGCAAACGCCATGATTGTAATAATTTGTTTTTTCATTGCCGTATGAATTTATTTGCTTGATGAAATTTATCTTAAAGAAAAACCGCAGTTTATGTAAAGAATAAACTGCTTGGCAAATATCGCGGCAATTCTGTTTTATTTCGGGATTAAATCTTTGTTAAACAAAAGCTTGGAAACGTCGTAATTTCGTTCTTTTGCAAGGTTTATGATTTTGTTGAGAGTTTCGACGTCCATTTGCGGAGTTCTCGAAAGTATCCACAAATATTTCTTGCTGCTCCCGCCAACTAATGCCCATTGGTAATTTTCGTCCAATTCCAAAATGTTGTAATCGGCGTAAAACGGTCTGAAAAAACTAATCCTGAGCCTTGAAAAATCCTTGCCGTTCGGGGCGTATCCCCTTGCGGAAACGGAAACCTTGCGCCCGTTTTTGTCGGTGGCTGAATTTATTATAAAAACGGTGCCATCGCGGTTTAATTTGTAAAAGGCCTGCGAATTGTATTTGCCACGCTGAAACGAAGTGTCCAATCGGGCGATTTCATGCCATGTACCCATATATTTTTTTATGTCAACGTTTCGGGCGGTCTTTACATTTGAAAACATTACTCTGCATGCGAATACGAGAGCCGCAACGCACGCCAAAAGCATAATAGTTATCAAAAGAATGTTCGCTTCCACAATTATTTATTCGGCATTTTTATTGACGCGTAAAAAAATAATATGCTAAAAATAAATTATGAGTAATTTTGAAAAACGCCTGCTTGACAAATTGCCCGAATATTATGATGCAGGGCTCATTGACACATTCTCGGAACAGCGTTTGAGGAGCTATTTGAGCGAAAAATCAGCAGCTTCGGGGAAATTTTTTACCACTCTTTCAATTTACATTCTTGCGGCCGCGATCGCGATTTTGGGGGTATTTTTGCTTTTGCAATACAACTGGGAAAATTTCCAAGACGTTACAAAACTTGTTATCGGCTTTATCCCTCTTCTTTTTTCTGCGGTTTTCGGAATTTTGTATTTTGCAAAATTTTTTAAGAATGCGCTATTTGCCGACATTGCCGCGATTTTAAACCTCCTCGGGGTAATAGCGGCAGTTCTTATAACAAACGACGTGTTTTATCTTTACGGAAGCGAACATCATGCGTGGGCGACCATAATTTTAACAGCCTTGCCGATTCCTTTTATTTTCAGTTCTTCGCTTTCTGCGCTGTTTTTAATTATTTTGACGCTTTCTAATTCCCATTTTGAAAGTGCTGAAATTCAAAATCTCTTTTGTTTTGCAAACGTAATATTGGCGTTTTTCATTTATAAAAAATCATATGACGACACGAGGGCTGTAAATTTTGTTTCGTACATTTTACTTTGCCTGCTTTTGCCATTCATATTTTTTGTTTCCGACATTTTTTCAGGGTTTGTAAATGACGCAACATTTTTTGCGTTGGGAGCCGCAATTCCGCTTTTAAAATTTGCAAAGCAAAAAGAGATTAAAGATGTTTTCCCGATATGTTTTTCGTGGATTTGGATTATAGCGTTTGTATATATATTTTATTGCGGAAGCATATATTTTAACACAACGCTTTCCATACGCGCTTTTTTTGAAAGCCTGAAAGAAATGCATAATTTGAACTTTCTGGCAATAGGAAGTTTTTATGCGGCAAATTTCTATTTCGTTTGCAAATTTTTCAAGTCGCTTTTCGACAAGGAAACAAACAAAGCTTATGTAGTACTCTCCGCCGTTGGCTTTTTCCCGATATTTCTTCTTAACACAATGGAAGAAAAAGTTGACATAAATACGGTACAAAATTTTATTTGCGCCTATGTGTTTTTAAGCGCGCTTGCATTCGTCCTTTCTGCAATAAGGCGCAAGAGTTTCGTACTTTTAAACTGCGGGTCTTTGCTTGTTGTGGTTTGGGCAGTTTCAAAGTTTTTTAGCGATAATTTGGATTCTCTTTCTGTGTCAAAGTCGCTATTGATTGCTGGAATTTGCATTGCCGCTTTAAATTTTAGTTTAAGCAAGCTCTTAAAAAACATCGGGGAATAATGCTATGAAAAAAATATCGCTTTTAATTTTATTTATAGTTGTAATTCTAATACAAGCTTCTCTTCCTTTAAACACAATAACAAGCCAATACATTACAAGAAAATACGGAGTAGAAGTGCTTGAAGATATTAAAACGGGCAACAATCGAATATACAATGATGAACACTATATTAAATTTGGCAAAAATGAAAAGATTTTCCTAAAAAAGGAAGTTGCAGAAATCTTAAAAGATATGAATGTCAACCCAAAGACACATAGTGTAAAATTAAAAGTCAAAACTTTGGGAGAAAAAAGAAGCATTGAAGATTTGATAATAGAAGGCATTGCTTTGAAAAATCCGTCAAAAGAAGATTTGGAACTTCTAAAAACCAGACTTTCAAAACAATCCGAAAGCGCACAAAAAAACAGTGATGAAATTTCGGAAAAGTAATACAGTTTTGCCATGCAAAAAAACCGCAGCGTTTAAACTGCGGTTTTTATTTTATTAAAAACCTCTCTGGCTCGGCTCTTTTGCAAACGCTATTATCGACTTTAAAACTCTCGAAGTTTGAGCTTGCGGGTGCTCTTCCAATGCCGCAATAGCGTGCTTGCGCGAAAGCCCCCTCTTGTAAATCGTTTTGAAAGCGTAAAAAGCGAGGTTTATTTCCTCTTCCGAGAAATTATTGCGCTGCATATTAAGCTTGTTTATGGAACATGGAACTGCGGGGAAACCGTCCGACATCATAAATGGAGGTATGTCTTTCGAGCCTTTCGAGCAACCGCCGAGCATCGAATATTCCCCGACTCTCGAAAACTGGTGAAGCCCTGCATTCCAGCCTATAACCGCGTGGTCGTCAACTCTGACGTGCCCACCGAGAGCCGTATGCGCGCTCATAATCACGAAATTGCCCACAACGCAGTCATGCGCAACATGGCTGTAAGCGATGAAAAGATTGTTGTTGCCGATTGTGGTAAAAGTGTTGTCGGCAGTGGCAAGATGCGCGGTTGTGTATTCCCTGAATACGTTGTTATCTCCTATTACAAGCCCCGTTTTTCCGCCTTTATATTTAAGGTCGTTTGTCTTGCCCCCGATGAAGGCATACGGAAAAACCTGGTTGTTTTTGCCCATTTTCGTAAATCCGTCAACGGTGGCATGGTGCGCAATAATAGTGCCCTCTCCCAGCTCAACTTCCGAGCCTATGTAGGCATAAGCTCCTATTTCGACATCGTCTGCGAGTTTAGCTCCGTCTTCAATGATTGCAGTTGGATGAATTTTCGGCATATTTTTAAGTTAAATTAGTACGCGCTTGCGGAATCCACGAGGGTAAACATCAATGTCGCCGAGCTTACGGGCTTGCCGCCAACTTTGCATACGGCTTCCGCCGTGGCGATTTTGTTGTTTTTCACTTGCATAATTTTCGCCTCGATTTCGAGTTGGTCTCCGGGAATTACGGGTTTTCTGAATTTCACCTTGTCCGCGCTCATAAAGAATGCGATTTTCCCTTCCGAGGATACCCTGCGGAACATCAGAATGCCCGCCGCCTGCGCCATTGCTTCAAGCTGCAAAACGCCCGGCATTACGGGATTTCCGGGGAAGTGCCCCTGGAAGAACGGCTCATTTATCGTTACGTTTTTAATCGCGGTGATTTCGTCTTCGCCCCTTACGTCTATTATGCGGTCTATCATTATGAAGGGATAGCGATGCGGCATAAGGTCGATTATTCTGCGGATGTCCAAAAAGTTTTCGGTAAAAATTTTGGTCTGCGGCAAAGCTTCTTTCTTTTTAGGAGAAGCTTCCGCGTCTTTCATTTGCTCAAAGATTTTAGATGTAAGCTTTGCGTTGAAAGCGTGCCCGGGGCGGATTGCAATGATATGCGCCTTCAAGCGGATGCCGAGAAGCGATATGTCGCCCAAAATGTCCAAAATCTTGTGGCGCACAAATTCGTCCTGATAGCGCAAAGGCTCTTTTGAAAGTATTTTGTCGCCTTTTATCACGATTGCGGAATCCAAACTTCCCCCCTGAATTTTCCCCATTTTAAGGAGAGCTTCAATATCTTCGTAAACAGTGAAAGTGCGGGCGGGAGCGATGCCGCTTGCATAGGTTTCGGCGTCGATGTCGAGAGAAAGGTGCTGTGTGTGAATTCCGCGGTCGTCTGCGGAAGTGCAGGTAATTTTAAGACCGTCGTAAGGAAGAGCTATTATCGAACGGTTGCCTTCGCTTATGGAAAGGGGCGATTTGAGTTCGTAATACTTTCTTTCGGCGTCCTGCTCGACAGGCTCTGCCTGCAAAATCAAATTGACGAACAATTTTGAAGATCCGTCCAAAATCGGAGGCTCGGCGGCGTTCATTTCGACATAAACATTGTCGATATCCATGCTCCAAAGGGCAGACATTACATGTTCTATCGTATGGAGCTTGACGTGCCCCTGCGCTATGCTCGTGTTGCGTACGAGGTCGTCAACAAGCTCTATCGACGGCTTTATTTCGGGCTTGCCGTAAATATCCGTGCGCCTGAAAACTATGCCTGTGTTCGCGGGCGCGGGTTTTAGCGTGAGCGTTACATTGGCGGCAGTGTGCAATGACGTGCCGCTTATGCTTACTTCCCTTAAAATAGTTCTTTGTTTCATTATTAAAAATTTAAATTAAAACGTATAAATTTATTTCGTAAAGCTTTTTGTGTCCGATATATTTATAAAAAGTCGATTTTTTGTGCGACAATATTTCCCCCCGTGGGTAAAAATGTCGCATGAAAGAAAAAATCGGGCACTTGGAAAATTTCAATTAGAAACTTATTATAAGCAATTTAAGAAATTGGCACAAAAAGTGCTTAATATAAAAGACATATGAACAGCGAAAAATTAACCGAAAAAACCATAGAAGCGATAAACGCCGCGCGCAACCTTGCGCAGTTGAACGCAAACAGCGAGCTTAACTGCATACATTTGCTTTCGGCCCTCGTTTCTCAAAAAGACGGCGTCGTGGGCGCGCTTTTGGACAAAACTTACGGCTTGAAGTCCTCAATCGAGATGGGGCTTTTAAGACTCGTAAAAGCCCTTCCCTCTGTAAAGGGTGCAAGCGGCGAAGTTTATTTAAGCCCGTCATTTTCTTCGGCGATGGCCCGTGCAGAGGCAATCGCAAATTCGATGAAAGACGAGTTTGTTTCAACCGAACACCTTTATCTTGCAATTTTGGAAAAGCCTGAACCCTCCGAGCTTGCAAACCTCTTGAAGGCAAACCAAATTTCTTACGATGGCGCGCTAAGCCAAATCAAGGAAATGCGCGGAACAAGCCGCGTCACAAGCAAAACGCCCGAAGCCACTTACGAAGTCCTTGAAAAGTACGGCTCCGACTTGGTTCAACTCGCAAAAGACGGCAAGCTCGACCCCGTAATCGGCAGGGACGACGAAATCCGCCGCGTCGTGCGCATACTTTCGAGAAAGACAAAGAATAACCCCGTTTTAATCGGCGAGCCGGGCGTCGGCAAAACCGCGATTGCCGAAGGGTTGGCCCAGAGAATAGTGCGCCAGGACGTCCCCGAAAATTTGAGGGACAAGACGATTTTTGCACTCGACATGGGCTCACTCATCGCGGGCGCGAAATACAGGGGCGAATTTGAGGAAAGACTGAAAGCCGTATTAAACAAGATAAAAGAAAGCAACGGAAAAATAATCCTTTTTATCGACGAGCTACACACAATCGTGGGCGCGGGCAAAACGGAAGGCTCTTTGGACGCTTCGAATATGTTAAAGCCGATGCTCGCGAGGGGCGAACTGCGTTGCATAGGCGCAACCACCCTTGACGAGTACCGCCAGTACATAGAAAAAGACGCGGCGTTGGAACGCAGGTTTCAAAGCGTGTTCGTGCCTGAGCCGAGTGTTGAAATCACGATTGCCATTTTGCGCGGCATAAAAGAAAGGCTCGAAACCTACCACGGCGTACAAATTCTCGACAAGGCTCTTGTCGAAGCTTCCGTTTTGTCAGACAGGTACATTTCGGGCAGACAGCTTCCCGACAAGGCAATCGACTTGGTTGACGAAGCTTGCGCGAGAATTAAAACCCAAATGAACTCGATGCCCGCCGAACTCGACGACATGCTCCGCCAAGTCATGCAGCTTGAAATCGAAGAAGCCGCGCTTTTGGGCGAAAAGAACGACGCCGACAAATCCCGATTGGAGGAACTGCGCAAAACCCTCGCCGACTTGCGCGAAAAGTCTTCTGCATTGAAGGCGAGATGGGAAGAAGAAAAGAATACCGCAAATCTGGCGGGCAAACTCCGCGAACAGCTGGAACAGGCAAACATCAGAATGGCGAAAGCCGAACGCGACTATGACCTGACAACCGCCGCTGAAATCAAGTACGGCGAAATTCCTAAACTCGAAGCAGAACTTAAAAAAGCCGAAAAAAAGGCTAAAAAGGACGACAAGCTCGTAAAGGAAAACGTCGGCCCCGAAGAAATTGCGGACGTCGTAAGCGAATGGACGGGCATTCCCGTAAACAAACTTGTGGAAAGCGAACGCGAAAAGATTTTGCATCTTCCCGAACTTCTGCATAAGCGCGTCATCGGACAGGACGAAGCCATAAAAAGCGTCTCAAACGCCATACTCCGCTCCCGCGCGGGTATAAAAGACCCGAAAAGACCTACGGGAACTTTCATGTTCTTAGGACCCACGGGCGTCGGCAAAACGGAGCTTGCAAAAGCCCTCGCCTCAACTTTGTTCGACAGCGAAGAAAACATAGTGAGAATTGACATGAGCGAGTACATGGAAAAGCATTCCGTCTCGCGTTTGATTGGCGCGCCCCCGGGATACATCGGCTTTGAACAAGGCGGGCAGCTGACCGAGGCAGTCCGCCGCCGCCCCTACTCCGTCGTGCTTTTCGACGAAATAGAAAAGGCGCACCCCGATGTCCTCAACACGCTTTTGCAGGTTATGGACGACGGCATTTTGACCGATTCACAAGGCAGGAGGGTCGATTTCAAAAACACGGTCATAATAATGACTTCGAATATCGGGGCGCGTTTCATAACAGACGCCAAAATCGAAAAAGACGGCTCGCTTAACCGCGCGTCTTCCGAAGCCGTAACAAGCGAACTTCGCGGATACTTCAAGCCGGAATTCCTAAACAGAATAGACGACATCATAATCTTCAAGGCCTTGACGCAGGACCAAATCGAATCAATCGTAAAACTGCACATCGATATGCTGAACAAACGCCTTGCAAGGCAGAAGATTACGATAGAAGTAACAAAGCCTACTCTCGACAATCTCGCAATCGAAGGCTACGATCCCGCCTACGGCGCGCGCCCGCTGCGCAGGCTGATTGATCAGAAGATTGAAACTCCGCTTGCGCACGCAATCGTTTCGGGAGAAATAAAAGAAGGCGGCGTCTTTAAGGTTTAAACTTAAATCCCAAAAACGGAAAGGCGGGGACAGCAAAAAGCAGTCCCCGCCTTGTTTTATATACCTATAAAAAATTATTTTCTTCTTCTGTACGCCGCAAACGCGAGAGCAATCGCACCGAAAATTGCCGCGCAAGTAGATGGCTCAGGAATGTTTCCAACTGAAAATGATCCGTCTTGGTAATGGGCTTCCCATTCTACGCCGTTTTTATCAAAAAGCTTGTATTGTGCCCCGTTTTCGATGACGCTGCAAACAATGCTTTCAGTAAGCTCTCCGTCGCAAATGTCGCTTATGGAGAAAATATCGCCGTCAGAAAGTTCGTTTTCGTAATTTATCTGCAAGACATCGAAAGTTGATCCTTCCGCAAGAGATATTTTGCCGTTTGAAGAAACTGCGAGTGTGCCAATGTCAAATGCTCCTGTTGAAACAAAAGAAGCACCCGAAGCCACGGTAAGAACATTTGCACCCAAACCGCCGTTTACGGTCATTGAGCCTTCATTGACGTTCAAGTCGGACTTATAGTCGGACATGGAGCTGTTTACAACCATTTCTCCCGCACCAACTTTTGTGATGATAGATTTTGAATCCTTTGATGCGGCAAAAGAGTCATAGCCCGCAGTTCCGTCGCCGACAGTTAAAACCGCACCTTCTGAAACATCAAAATTTACTTTTGAAGATTCGGTCATATATAAAAATCCGCCGCTTGTATCAACTTTTTCACCGCTTGAATTTGTAGCGTAGTTACCTGAAAAAACAGCATTTTTTTGAACTTTCAAATTCAAAGTGGAACCTCCTTCAACACAAACTGCGCCGCCATATCCCTTGTCGGCGTAATTGCCGATAAAGCTTACGTCTGTTAAGGTTGTTATGGCATTGCTTTCCGACGAATAAACTGCGCCGCCGTAAGAAGAGATAGAACCTGCACGTTTTACGCTGTTGTTTTCAAAAACGGTCTCCGAAATATTTAAAACGCCGTTATAATTTTCGATTGCTCCGCCGCGTGCCTTGTTTTTGGCTTCCGCCGTATTGTTTGAAAAAGAGGAGTTCGTTATGTTCAATGTTCCGCCCATCGAAACTTGAAACACTCCGCCTTGAACGCGGTAAGAGCTGCTTGCGCTGTTGGAGTCGAATTTGACATTGTCAAAGGTTGCGACATTTACGCCTCTTACGCTCGAAACGACACCATATACCATAAAATTGCCGGAAGCCGCATTCATGGAAGCGGAATTGCCGATAAATTCGCTGCCGCTGACTTCAATGTTTTTGCCTTCCATTATCGAGCTGTAAACAGATCCGTTTGAAGTTGTAGCTGCGTTGTTTAAAAATTTGCTGTTTGAAACAACAAGCTTGGAAGAGCCGCTGTTTATAAGGCCTCCCGTACTCATCAAACCGCCGTTTAACGTATTGCCGCTCGCCTCTCTGCCCGTAATGTAAATTTCATCGGGAGAGCTTAACGCACTTGAACTGACGTAAACACCGACAGGATTTAAAGCTTCTATTGTCCGGTCCTTGAAATCCTCTTCAACAAAATATTGCCCTGCGGCGAAAACATATGCGCCTTGAAACAATAAAGAGGCTCCCAATGCCACAATGATTTTTTGCGTATTTTTCATTTTTTTCATAATACGATTATATAAATAAAGCTCCAAAGATATGCGTATTGTTAATACGGTTGTTTTTTATAATATTTAATTTGCTTATTAAAAGCTACTTGTGCAATTTGTATTGGCAAATGAGAATTTTTCACAAACTAAAAAATCCTTCCCAAGCCTTTGTTTTACAAATTTTTGTTGACAACCGTATTAACAATACGGTTACCAAAAACCGCCAAATTCATTTAAACAGAAGAATGGGGTGTAAAAAAAGAGCGGCATTTTTTGCCGCGCTTTTGATTGCTAGATATTCTAAATCTTCAAATTTCTGTTTTATCTTAATTAGCGTTTTTTTTGTTCGGTCTTTCAGACATTTCAAATTCAAGAACCGCTCCCGATTTCAGCTTGCCATGCGGGATATTTAGCTTTTCATGGTTTTCCCCGTTTATTTTAAGGGATTTTACATACTTGTTTTCCCTTGAATTGTTCTTTGCGATAATCTTTATTTTTCCGCCGTTTTCAAGCGAGATTTCCGCTTCCTCGAAAAACGGAGAGCCAATTTGGTAAGTCGGCTCTCCGACGTCGGGATAAAGCCCCAACATGCTCCATACGACAAACGCGCTCATCGCTCCTCCGTCCTCGTCGCCCGGAACGCCCATCAAGTCGTCTCTAAACCAAGTGTAAACAAGCGCGCGCACCGCCTTTTGGGTCTTCCACCCCTTCCCTATCCTGTTGTACAAATACGGGATGTGAAAAGACGGCTCGTTTCCCATTGAAAACTGCCCGACATTGCCCGTTTGGTCGGGAGCATGGTTTCCCCAAAATCGCCATTTCGGAAGCCCCGTCGGAGTATGGAATGTGTCGTCCAAATTTTTCTCGAAATTTTCCGCTCCGCCCATCAAGCCGACCAAATCGAGATGCGGAGCGTCCCAGCGGTAGGTCCAAGCATTGTTTTCGTCGTAATAATCCCGAAAGCCCAAGCCGCCTGAAATTCGGTAATCGAAAGGCTCGATAAAGTTGCCCTCAAAATCTTTCGGATGGAAAAATCCCGTTTTTTTATTGAACAAATTTTCAGCGTTTTTGGCGCGATACAAAAAGAGCTTTTTGTTTTCCGAAAAATTGCCGCCCGTTTGTTTTGGAAAATCCCTTTCAAAACATTCCAGCATTTTGTATGTACACCAGTCGTCAAAACTCGCTGCAAGCGTCACCGCAACCGACTGGCGTTTTTCAAATGTATTTACTTCCGCCACACTTTCCGCTTCTCCCTGTTTTAGCGCAGGAAAATATCCGTTTTTTGAATAAAAATCGTCCAAAACAGTGCGATGCCCGCGATGCCACGGAATAATGCTTTCAGTCAAAAGAGTGTTGATGGAAAGCGAAACCGCCGCCTTGAAATCAAAGCCTTTAACGCCTTTTTGATAGGCGTCCAAAAAGCTTGCCACAACGTGGTTGCCGTTCATTGCGTGGGCGTCGCCGAAAATCTGCGGGAAAGTCGGCAGCCATTTTTCGGAAGTCTGGTTTGCCATATCAATGTAGCTTTGCAGCATTTGCGCCTCTTTTGAAGGCTCCAATAGGACGCGCAAGGGATGCGATGTGCGGTAAGTATCCCATATCCAGTCGTCGCAATAAAAGGGCTTGTCGGTTTCATGCACCGAATTGTCGTATGCGCTGTAATACCTGCCGTATTCGCTAAAATCAATCATGCGCTCGAAAGTGCGCCAAAACGAAGTGTAAAAGACGCGCTTCATCTCTTCGTCGCAGGATTTTATTTTTATTTTTGAAAGGGCTTCGTTCCAGATTTTATTACCGTTTCCCTTTAATTTTTCGATGTCAAAATCGGCAATTTCCCTTTTCAAATTATTTTGCGCGCTTTCAAAATCTATGAATGAAATCCCGTATTTTACCGAAACTTTTTGAATTTCGCTTCCAAAATCCAAAACAGCGTCAGCCCCGTGCTTTGCGACAAACGGCTTCGAGGGCTTCAATAGCGGATTTTTTTCAGGCTTGCGGGAAAAAGGATATATTTTTACATCTTTCGGCTCGGCGTCGAACTCCAATGAAACGTACATTTTAACATTGTCTGCCTTGCCCGTGTTTTGAATTAAATTTATCCTGTTTTTTTCGAATTTGATTTCGCCGCTATCGACTCTTATGCGGATTTTGCGGACCTCCCCCGCGGGGGAATTTGAAAAATCGAAAGAATAAAGCGCGCTTTTGAAAGACGGCACAAACTCAACGCCTATTTCCTGCCCGTCCAAAATGGCAAAATACGAATAAGGCGAGATTTTTTCGTTATCTAAAGTAGAAACTTCGGGAACGGATTTTCCGACAAACGGCAAAATTCCGTTGCCCGAAAATATGTTGCGGTGCGACGGAGAAACAAGAGAAAAATCTTCAACAACCCAAGTCGCAAAATCCTGCCTTTTCGGATAAACCCTGAGCATGGAGTGCGGAAGCTGGATTGTCGGCAGGCTCGGCACAAGCGTATGGCTTATGTTGCCCATGTAGGGATTTACATATTTTACATAATCTTCTTGCGCGAAAATTTCGCAAGATAGCATAATTAAAAAACAAAAAACCACCCTTTTCATAAAAATTTGAAAATAAAAAATAACCGATTTGTCGCAAGCAAAATCAAATAAATATTTTTATTGGTTGACGAGTTGCGTTTTTTCATTAAAAAATAAATTTATGAAATTAAAAACTTTATTTTATGCCTCTTTAATATTTACAGGCGTCTCAACAGGGCTTTTTGCAGCAGACATATGGCGCGCCCCCACCGAAGACGCTCCTGACGGAGACTGGACTGACGGTACTACTTGGACAGGCGGAAATGTTCCGACAAGTTCCGATACCGCCAAAATCGACAAGCTCGAATCCAATACCTATTCCAATTCCGATGTTTCAGTCGGGCGTCTGGATTTGTTTACCGGAAATGTGATTGTTTCGGGAGGGACATTTTCGACCTCGGTTTCAATGGTTCGCGCTGGAACCCTCACGATAGGCGGAACGGCAAATTTTCAAACGACATCTGCATTTAATTCGGGCGACGGACAAGACCATCGCTATATACATGAAACGCAGTCAATCATAAATGTTTGCGAAAATGCGAAACTTACCGACAAAAATTGGGGCGTTTTGATTGGTGAAGAAGCAAACCAAATAGACATAACTGCCAATTTCTACGGCAATTCCGTAATTACGACAGGCAACAACAATGGCGTGAAAATCGGCAATTCGAGAGTCTGGGCGGAATCGGCGTCGGCAAAATCCACTTTGAATGTCTTTGAAAATTCCACCGTAAACGCTTCCACTATTTATCTCTATAAAAATGCGGAATTAAATGTTTATGGTGACGCAGTCTTCAATGCGTCAAACAAGGCTTATTTTGGTGACACGAAAACCAATACCGTTGCCAAAGTCAATTTAAAGGGTAATTCTGTAATGAATTTGAAAAGTTACTCTTTCATTTCCAATGCGGCAATAGTAACAGTCAGCGAAAACGCAACTTTGAATTTCACGCAAAACCTGCTTGTCGGAACTGCGGACAACAGCAGTTCCACCAATACTACCTCAGGGCATCTTATATTAAAGGATACTGCAAAACTTAACGCGCCAAGCCATACTTTGATAATGTACGGCAATGATTCCACAATCGAGCTTCACGGCTCTAACATAAAACCTGCCGACGGACAATCTTACATGGTAAAGTGCCTCGGTCTTACCGAACAAGCTGACAGCATCGGAACGGGAGGCACAATTAAATTTGTCGCCGACCAAAACGGCATCTCTACATTTAAAGCGGCCTGGATAGAATATAATGATTCCATATCTCAAACGGGCTACGCCTTAGAGCTTGATTTCACTAACTTTGCCCCGGCGGAAGGCGAAGGAACTTACACTTTCAATGTCATTTCCTCCACAAACAACTGGAACGGAAGAGAAGCCAGCATTATGCAAAATTATTTGAATGAGGCCGAAATCGGCAACGAAGATCTTGTAAAAATAATCAAGGCAAACGACAACGACACCTACTCTTTCTTTACGACAGACGGCGGAAAAACATTCGGCATAACGTATAATTATGTTCCCGAGCCATCGGCATACGCGGCAATTTTCGGCGCGATTGCACTTGCGCTTGCGGCATATCGCAGAAGAAAGTAAGTCTTGATATAACAAGAATTTTAAGCCCTTCGTTTCGGAGGGCTTTTTTTTGCGCCATAAAAATCTTGTACCGAAACGATTTTTTTATATTTTGAAAAAAAGAATTTTAACAATAAAAAGACATTATGAAAAAGCTAAAAACCGTTATTTTCTCCCTGTTTTTATCAATAACGCTAATTGCAATACAGGCACAATCTGCATTTGCAATGGCTGCACCACGCCCCAGAACCGCCGTTTTGGCGTCAGACCCAAGCGGGCTTGCGCTTAAAAATGCCGTAAAGGAACTCCTGCTCCAACAAGGTTTTAAAGTGAAAGATTTGACGGGGGAAGAACGCCAAAACTATTTTGACGTTGGTTTCAATTTGGGAAAGGAAATGTCCGAAAACGACTACGATTTCGGATTTGTATTTTGCGGCACGGGCATGGGGGTGAATTTGGTTGCCAACAAATTCAGCGGCGTATTTTGCGCCCTCTGCGAAAGCGTTGAAACCGCCCGACTTTCGCGCGTGGTAAACAACGCAAATGTTCTTGCAATGGGCGGAAAAATCGTAAATCCCGAAAAGGCAAAAGAAATGGCTCTTGCGTTTATTTCAACAGACTTTGCGAAAGACAACGATTTTCTAAGCAAGTCTTACGGCAAAGTTGTGGAACTTGCAAAGGAAATTGCCGAAATAAACGTTAAATCTTCAAAGAAATGAATCTATTAAAAAAAATACTTTTTTTGGCTCTGCTTCCCGCAATTTCCTCATTTGCGGATATGCAAGTGCGCCCATCGATAGACGAAGCCACCGCAAATTCCGCGCAGTGGAACGGCTTTAAAAAGACAAATTTTAAAGTGGGAAATTGCGCGGCATTCATCGTTGAACCTGAAACTCCGCGCAAAGACAAGGCGTGGGTATTGCGCCCTGCATGGTGGGGAGCGTTTGCAAATGCCGACCACGAACTTTTGAAGCAGGGCTTTTATGTTGCATTCGTTGATATGTCGTACACGGGCGCAAGCGAAGAAGCCATGAAAATTTTGGACAAAATGTATGATGTATGCACAAAAAAATACGGTTTGTCAAAAAAAGCAACTCTCGAAGGATTGAGCAGAGGCGGGCTTTCAAGCTTGATGTGGGCAAACCGTTCGCCGCAAAAACTCGCCTGCGTCTATGTTGACAATCCCGTTTGCGACGTAATGACAATATCCCCGAATTTCATAGAGGAAATACGCAAGGAATGGAGCTTGGAGAATATGCAAAACTTCAAGGGAAGCCCTGTTCACAACTATAAAAAACTTGCAAAAAGCAAAGTCCCAGTGCTTTTCATTGCGGGGCTTTTGGACGAAACAGTGCCGAACGCCACAAACGCAAAGCCGTACGTCGAAGCTTTCAAAAAAGCGAAAGGCTCGATAAAATATGTTGAGAAACCCGACGGTAAACACCATCCGCACGGCTTGCAAAATCCCGCGCTGATTGTGGATTTCATAAAATCGGCGTACGACAAAATCTAATCTTAAAAATCCGCAGACAATGCGGATTTTTTTTGTAATTTTAAAGAAGTTAATCCGATAAAAAAATTATGAGTATTGAAAAAGTAAATTCACAAAATTTTGAACAAGTGTTGTCTGAAAATAAATTCGTGGTATTGGAAGCGTTTGCGACCTGGTGCGGATATTGCAAAATGTTTGCTCCGACATTGGAAAGCGTCGCAAGTGAATTTCAAGGCAAAGTGAAATTTTGCAAGATAGATGCCGATGAAAACCAAGATTACATAGAAAGTTTGGGTGTTGATTTGTACCCCACCCTGCTATATTTCAAGGACGGGAAGCAGGTAAAGAAAGTGCCGAACGTCTCCACAAAAGACGCCCTTCGTTCGGAAGTTGAAACACTTTACAATTCTTAAAAACTTTTTTGTTCATTCAAAATTAACAACTATAAAGCCAAACAATTTAATATGCCATAGTGAAAGTTGCAGGGCTTCCGTTTCTGCAACTTTTTTATGGGAAACTGCCTGTTTATAAAAATTATGGGGATAAGGCATTCGGCGGAGTTGATTATGCTACTAATTTTATAAAAAACGGGAGACTGCAAGTGCAATCTCCCGTGAAAGTTTTATGTGAAGCTCGTTTTAAGGCAGATTATTCAGCCGCCAAAACTTTAAGCATATTTGAAAGCAGACGCCCCGCGATTGGGTCTGTCAACGCTTTGTCGGTGCACATTTCAGAAACCAGCGCCTTGCCTTTGCCGTCATTTATCTGAATGAGCGGGAAACCGCGCATGGATTCTATTTTCTTTATGCGGTCTTCAGGCTTTCCTCCGTCGATGTAGGCGTGGATTTTCATCTGACCGGCAAGCTCTTTTACGTTTTCGTTGCGCACGATTTTCAATGTCGCGCTGCAAGCTTTCGGGATTTCGCGCTTGTTGTTGTTGAAGTAGCGAAGCTGCATTTCGCCAATGCCGTTAAATACGGGATCGTCTTCTCGCTCCATTACGACAATATCGCCCTCGGTCGGGATAATCCAGCTTGTGATGTATTCGGGATAGGTTTTCTTTGCCGCTTCCTTGCTGTTTAGAAACAAAATTCTGCCTCCCTTTTGCTGGAATGAGCGCAGGGCTTTCGCGTCTTCATCGGAAATATCGACGTTGCCCGAAATCACCAAAACGCTCGAATTTTTGGATTTAAGCAAGTCTGCGACATTGTTTGCCTTGCGATATTTCACGCCCAAGAAGTCCAGTTGGGATTTTGCGTCATTTCCGTCCAAAAGCACTATGTCGCGTTTTGCCTTGAAGGAATTTGCGCTCCACTGCTTTTTGGCAATGTTTAAATCGTACCAATTCTGTGAAATCACCTTTCCGCCTTCCGAAAGCGAAAGCTTCAACTTGGCGGCAACCTTGCCTTTAACGTCGGGAATTTTAATTTCGGGTTCGATGTATTTGCGACCGTAATATTCGATTTCGGGGAAGTTGGCAGTTCCGCTTGCCAAAGACTTGCCCGCAACATCAATCGACCAGTTCAATACTGTCGGCTTCAACGCTCTGCCCTCTTCGTTGTCGTTTACGACATAGATTCGAGTATGGAGCTTTTCGCCCGAATAAACGTTTCTGCCCCAAAGCTCCGCGCTGACCAATACGGGCTGCATTGCGCGTTTCATGGCAAAGTAAGTGGGATAAGGCTCGATGTTTTCCGCGTCATAGCACTGCCTGAACCATGTCATGTACGCAAAGTGCATAATGCCCGAAGCCTTTTCGTTTGTCCTGCGCAAAGTTTCCGCAAGTTCGCCCGTCGTGAATGCCTGCGTATTCAAGAAATAATCGGGATTTGCAAAGTCGTACGCCTTGTAGCCAATCAAGGTGAACGGGTTTTGGTGAATCAGCTGGTATGAGCGCGTAGGATGCCCCGTTTCGTTGTTGGGATAGCCCGTTGACATTTCCTGAGAAATCAAAGGTCTGCCTTCCGTCTTGAACGACTTTTGGAATTCGCCGTTGAAGAACTTGAAAACCGTGTGGTCATACCAGTTGTAGTATGCGTGGTTGTCGTCTATGTCGCCATCGTCAACAGTGCTCATAAAATCCGCACCGAACCTGCGCAAACCGTTTTTATGCATATAGTTGGAGTCGAAGCATATCGGGCGTGTCGGGTCGATTTTACGGGTTTCTTTCGTTACGTCGGAAATGATGGTAAACTTCTTCTTCGCTCTTTCCAAGTCGGCGTCGAGGTCGTAAAACTTCATTTCGTTATTCGTCGTCCAGAAGAGTACTGATGGGTGGTTACGATACTTTTTGATTACTTGCAGCCATTCAGTGCGCCACAAATTCATTACGGCGTCATTTGGAATGGGAGTTGAGTGAATCATAAGCCACGACCAAGTTCCCTCAAAGCTGATTCCTATGCCGTTTCTGTCGGCGGCGGAAACCCAGAGCTCGTTCCAAGGCGTTGTGTGCGTGCGGGTAATCTGCACATTGCCATCTTTCATCAAAGACATAAATTTATCCGCAAGCTTTTCGTCATTCGGGCGAAGGGCAAACGGAATGTGGTTGCCGCCGCGCAGCCAGAATTTGCGCCCGTTCAGATAAAGGAAGCCGTCCTTGCGCGCCTCAAAGGTGCGGAAGCCCGAAACAATGTTTAAAGAATCCAAAACATTTTTGCCTGACGACAAAGCGAACTTGAAGTCGTACAAATTCGGAGTTGTCGGCTCCCAAAGTTTCGGCTTTAAGTTTTTGACATCAAAAGTGAATGTCTTTTCTTCGCCCGCTTTCAAGGTCTGCCCTTTCAATACGGGAGCGGAAAAAATGGATTTGCCGTCGGATTTATCGGCAATGTTGGCAAAAATGTCGAACGTGGATTTTTTGCTTGAATTGTTCTTTGCGGTAAGCTCGAAAGACGCCCCGTCAAGCGAAGGCTTTATAAAGACGTCTTCAATTCTGACAGGGTCGGTAATTACAAGCTTTACGGGTTGCCAAATTCCCGCGGGATTGTCGCCGTAGAAGCAGTGCGGAATGTCGGTTACGACTTCCTTGTTCGCCTGCTTGTCGTCCTTGTTGTCGCCGACATCTTTGCGGACAGAGGAATAGTAATTTTCCATGGCGTCGCTCGTCTGCGCCGCCGCGCCCTGAATGTCGCGGATAACTTTTACAACAATCAAATTTCTTCCGGCTTTCAATTTGCCCGTTGCGTCAACGTTGAAATCGCCGAACATGCCTATGTGCGAACCAGCCAATTCGCCGTTTATGTAAACTTCGGCAGTTTTGGACACCGCGTCAAAGTGAAGCTCCAAATGCTTGCCTTCGATTTCCCTCGGAAGCTCCACCCACTGGCGATACCATGCCGCCCCTGTCTTCTTATAGTCGAAAGTGTAATTTTCGCAGCGGTCGGTTTCAGACTGGTAATATTTATCGGAAACGCCCTTCGCTTCGTGCCCGTTCGCCGCTTTCATTGTTTCGCCGTGAAGCCAAATGCGGATGGGATTCCAAAAGCTCGGAACCTGCATGACATGCCAGTTGTTGTCGTCAACGGAAGTCGAAACCGCCTTGGTCTTGTCGTTTAACTGGTATTCGGGCATAAAGAGCCAGTCTCCGTCAAGCGAAATTTCCGTGCGAGGTTTTGAAACGTCGTCCAATTTCTTGCCCGCGTACTTTGCGCGTTCCTGCTTGCGCTTTTCTTCCTTTTGGGAATCCGTCAATTTTTGCACAAATTCAGTCTTTGGCTTTATTCCCTTGAATGCGTCATCAGGCAAAGGCTTGATTTCAAGATCGTCAAATTCGGTTGAAATCCAGCTGCCGCCCAAAGTCACACCGCCGCTCGGAGCAAGGTCGGAGTTATTGTCGATAACGTCAATTCTCGGGAGAGTTTCGTCGCCCAAAAATACGCGTATGCGCTTGCCGCAAACATCGACTCTCATTTTGTACCACTGCCCTACTTCGGGATGGAAACGCAAGGGGCGCGTCGCCAAAAACTCGTCGGTGCCCATGTACCCGAGGCGCATCAAATAAATTTGGTCGAGGAGTCCGCCCTTGATGCCCACGACGTAGCGGTCAAAGCGGTTATTGTTTCTAAAACCCGCCCAGATTTGCACTTGCTCGGCATCTTTCGGCGCGCGCGCCTTGAAAGAAAACGAGTAATTTTTAAGATCCTTGCCGCCAAAGCATGCGTAATTGTCTTTTGAAACCAAAACGCCGTTTGCAATCTTGGTTTCCCCTCTGCCAACCGTTTCAAGTTTTGAAGCGGATTTTGAAAAATCATTTTTGTAGGCAAGGTTGTCGGCAAATAAAAACCCCGAAACCAATGCCCCCCCGAACAATAGAAGAGATATTTTTTTCATACGATTGAGAAGTTAAAAATGTGGATATTTAATTCAAGCAAAAACTTTTATTAAAATCAAAAAAAACACTTAGCCTAAAAACCGCGCCTTGTAAATCCAAAAATACCGACCCATAAAATCGGACGCAAAAGCAAACGGCTCTCATTTGTCGGTTTTTAAACTTGACCGAAAACGCAAAGCAAATAAATTGAAAAAAATAAGAATAAAGGAATTTTTTCCGTATGAAAATAGACAACTTGAAAATATTTTCAGGGCGTGCAAACCCTGATTTGGCGAAGAAAATATGCGCGCATCTCTCTGCGCCGCTCGGCTCTGTCGTGACTGAAACTTTCCCCGACAGCGAAACTTACGTTCAAATTCTCGACCATATCAGAGGCGACGACGTTTTTATCATTCAGCCGACCTGCCGCCCCACAAACGACAATTTGATGGAGCTTTTGATAATGATTGACGCCGCCCGCCGCGCATCAGCATCGCGCATCACGGCAGTTGTCCCCTTCTTCGGCTATGCCCGCCAAGACCGCAAGGATAAGCCGGGTGTCCCAATTACCTCAAAGCTTGTGTCTAATCTGTTGGTCGCGGCAAAAATAGACAGAATTTTAACTCTCGACCTGCACGCCCAGCAAATACCCGGATTTTTCGACATACCCTGCGACCATCTCTATTCTTCGCCCGTTATTTACGACTATTTGAAGAAGAACATGGACATTTCAAACCTCACCGTGTTTTCCCCCGATGTCGGCGGCTTAAAGCGCGCGCAGAGCTTTTCAAAGCTGTTTGAATGCCCCCTCGGCTTCATCGCAAAACGCAGGGTTAGCGCGGAACATGTCGAAGCTTCCAACCTCGTTGGGGAAGTTGAAGGCAAGGACATTCTGCTTGTTGACGACATGACGGAAACCGCAGGCACGCTCGTTGCGGCGGCAAAACTTTTGCGCGAAAGAAACCCGAAGTCAGTGAGAGCTGCGGTATCGCACGCCGTTTTGACGGACAAGGCTTACGAACGCCTTTCAGACGGGCTTTTGGACGAGTTAATTGTAACAGACTCCACTCCTCCGAGCCCCAAGTACGCGGATTATCCGATAACCGTTTTGTCGGTAGCCCCGCTTTTGGCGGAAGCCATTTTGAGGGTGCACAACAATATGTCGGTCACTTCGCTTTTCAAAATCAAAGGTTTCTAAAACATGTCAAACATTTGGTTTCACCCTGCCAAGTCGATAGAAAAAATCGCAAGCTCGGTCGCAAAAGAATGCTTTGGAGGCGAGTTTGACGCTTCCGTACGCGCCGCAGATCCGCGCTTTGCCGATTTCCAGATAAACGGCGCACTTCCATTCGCTAAAAAAGCAAAGAAAAATCCGCGCGAAGTCGCCTCAAACTTTGTCGAAGAGCTGAAAAAAAGCGGCCGCTTTGACGAAAGCCTCGTTGAAATTTCAATCGCGGGTCCCGGTTTTGTAAACTTCAAGCTCTCTGCCGAATTTCTCTTAAAATGGCTTGGCAGATACAAGGGCGAAGCGGCTTTAAAAGACGCCGCAAAAAGCTTTTATAACGGCAAAAAAGTCGTGATAGACTTCCCGTCGCCAAATACCGCAAAACAAATGCACGTCGGGCATTTGCGTCCGATGGTAATAGGCGAAACAATCCAAAGGCTTCTGCGTTTTTGCGGAGCCGACATGATTTGCGACAACCATATCGGAGACTGGGGAACGAACTTCGGAATATTGATTTACGGCATAAAATCCGAAAACTACAAGCTTGACCCAGAAAACGAAAACGCGCTTGAAGACTTGGAAAGAATGTACAAGGCGGGCTCCGCAAAGGCAAAGGAAGATCCGTCCTGCGCCGACGCCGCCCGCGACGAGCTTGTAAAACTCCAAAACGGAGATGCCGAAAACACCAAACTTTGGAACGACATCGTAAAAATAAGCAAAATTTCTTTCGACAAAATGTATGAAAGAATGTCGCTTACAATAGACACGACTTTGGGCGAAAGCTTTTACCGCGACAAAGTCGGCAGAATTTACGATGAACTTACCGAAATCGGTCTCGCATGTGAAGACCAAGGTGCTCTTGTCGTATTTTTGAAAGACCACGAAAGGTTTGCGAAACAGCCGTTTATCATACGCAAAAAAGACGGGGCTTCAAATTACGCTTCAACGGATTTGGCAACGGTTTTGTACAGGGTCGAACACTTCGGTGCGGAAGAAATTGTTTACGTCACCGACGGACGCCAGCAAGACCATTTCCAGCAGCTGTTTTTGACGGTAGGAAAGTGGTTCGACGCAAAAGGATACCGCAAGCCCGAATTGCGCCATGTGTGGTTTGGAACAATTTTGGGAGAGGACGGCAAGGCAATCAAAACAAAAAGCGGCGAGCCTGTAAAATTGAAGTCTCTTTTGGACGAAGCAGTCGCAAGGGCTGAAAAAATCGTATTGGCGAAAACTCCCGACATGCCAAAAGACGAAATCAAAAAAATAGCCGAAACCGTCGGCGTCGGAGCATTGCGCTATGCGGACTTGTCGCAAAACCGTTCGGGCGACTATGTGTTCTCGTGGGATAAAATGCTCGCCTTTGAAGGCAACACCGCGCCCTACCTGCTTTATGCCGTCGCAAGAATACACTCGATTTTCCGCAAAATAGGAGTTCAAGAAAATTCCGATTTTGAAAACGATGCGGCAAATCTTGAAACTCCGCAGGAAATCGAGCTTGCGCGAAAGCTTATCGCGCTTCCTGGCGTGTTTGACTTAACTCTCGCCGAATTGCGCCCCCACCTGCTCTGCACTTATTTATACGAGCTTGCGGGAGTTTTCTCAACTTTCTACAACGCAAACAAAGTGATAGTGGAAGACAAGGCAGTCATGGCAAAACGCCTGATGCTCTGCGCAAGAACTATGGAAATCCTTGAAACGGGGCTTAGACTTCTTGCGATAGAGCCTCTGCAAAAGATGTAAAAATGACCATTTCAACCAAAACGGGAGACGAAGGCACATGCTCTCTGATGTTCGGGGAGAGGGTTTTGAAGTCGTCGCAAAGAGTCTCGGCATACGGGGCTGTTGACGAGCTTTGCTCCGCTTTGGGGGTGGTTAAGGCGAATTCAAAATCGGCAGATTTCAAGTCTGAAATATCGGAAATCCAAAACGCGCTGATTATGCTTATGACCGAGCTTGCAACCTCGAACAAAAAATACGGCAAGCTTTCCGAAAAGAGTATAAAACTGCTTTCTGAAACAGACTTGAAAGCCGTTGAAAGCAAGGCTTCGCAAATTGAAAGCGAAGGCGAAGTTTTCAAGGGATGGACGCTCGCGGGCGAAAATGTCTTGGACGCGGAACTTAATATGGCGCGGACAATATGCCGAAGGGCAGAAAGGGAAATCGTCAAATTGAATTCCGAAGAGCCGCTTCCGCGAAAATTTATTTTGGCTTACATGAACAGGCTTTCCGACTTGCTTTATCTTTGGGGAGTTCTCGCGGCGAAAAATAAAATTTCTTAAACCGCCTAAAATCCCGATAGATTTAGTGTGGAAGAAAAAATAGCAATTTTCGGAGGCAGCGGATTTATCGGAAAAGAACTTGCGCGTTTTTTAAAAAACTCGGGGCATGATGTCCTGTTGGCTGACCGTAAAAATCCCGAAAATCCGCTTTATTGGAATGCAAAAAGCGGAATTTTAAGCAAAAAAATCCTCGAAAACACAACTGTAGTCATAAATCTTTCAGGTGAAAATATTTACGGACGGTGGACAAGCAGTAAAAAAAATGCGATTTTGTCAAGCAGAGTCTCTTCGACGGAATTTATCGCAAAAGAAATACAGTCTTTGAACCGCCCTCCAAAGGTGTTCATAACTGCATCGGCAACAGGCTATTACGGAGCAAATCCAAATTTTGAATGCGATGAAAATTCCCCGAACGGCAACGGATTTCTCGCTTTTGTGTGCGCCCAAAACGAACAAGCCGCAAAAATTGCCTCGAACACGCGCATAATCACGCTTCGGCAAGGTGTTGTCATAGGCAAAAACGGAGGAATGGTCAAAACATTAACTCCATTTTTTAAATGTTTTTTGGGCGCAAAAATTTCGGACGGAAACAACTATATGCCGTGGATTTCAATTCTCGACTTATTGAGGACATACGAATTTTTGATAAAAAACGAATTCATTTTCGGCGCGGTTAACGCAGTATCCCCTATATATGCAAAAAATGCGGAATTTTCCGAAACTCTTGCAAAATCTTTGGATAGACCCCTGATGTTTTCCGTTCCCAAATGGATTATCCGCCTTTTTTTCGGAGAAATGGCAAACGAGCTGATTTTATCAAATCAAAAGATTTTCCCCAAAAAACTTTTGGACGCAAATTTCAAATTCCATCAGCCAAAAATAGAAGACGCACTCTGAATTCAAGCCTTAAAGCAGAGTTTGCCGCCCGCAAAAACAGCCAAAATGCGTGCGTTTTCGTCCAAAAGCGCAAAGTCCGCCAAAAAGTTTTCCTTAATCCGCCCCACTCCGCTTAAATTAAGGCTTTCTGCGACGTTTTTAGAGGCGCATTCGGCAATCTTTAAAACATGCCCGCCTGTTATTTTCGCAAAATTTTTAACGGCGTCGTTCATCTTTAAAACGCTTCCTGCCAAAGCTCCGCCATCGCAAAGCCTCGCTTCACCGTTTTTTACCGCTACCTTTAATCCGCCTAAAGTAGAAACGCCGTCTTTGAGCCACGATGCCCTCATGGAGTCGGTAATCAAAATAATTTTTTCAAAATTCTTTTTCGCAAACACAAGTTTTAGCATGTCTTCCGAAAGATGTTTTTTGTCGGCGATTATTTCAATCCATATGTCGTCGAACAACAGCCCCGCCCCCGTAGAGCCTATGTCGCGCGAAGTTATTTGGCTTTGGCGGTTCGCAAAATGCGTAATGCCTTTTAAGCCGAATTTCCGCGCGTTTGAAAACACGCCAAATCCCGCGGAAGAATGGGCGGAGCTTGGGAATATCCCCATATTAGAAATTTCCTTCAAGAAATTGCAGTCCAAATCAAGCTCTGGCGCATAGGAAATTTTCTTTATCTTAAAAACATCGTTTAAATTTTTTACAAAGCCAATGTCGCAAGGCTTTAAAAATTCGGGATTTTGCGCGCCCGCCATTTCCGGATTTACAAACGGACCTTCCAAATGTATCCCCAAGAGCCTCGGCATCGACGAAAAATTCGCCTCTTCGTATTTTTTTGCGCATTCAAAGGATTTTTTCAGCGTTTCAAAAGGCAGGGAAAGCGTTGCGGGCAAAATTCCCGTTACGCCCTCTTTTAATTTCAATTTTGCAATCTCGCAAAGCGCATCAAAATCGCCGTCGCAAAAATCGAAGCCCCCCGCGCCGTGGAAATGGCAGTCGATGAATCCCGCACTCAAAAACGCGCCATCCGCGTCGAAAACCGACTCTGCATTTTCGTCGATTTTTCTTGAAATGCGGGCAATTTTTCCGCCGTTTACGGAAATATCCGAAGGGCAAAATTCGTCAAATTCGTTTTTCAAAACGGCGTTTTTTATGATTAAATCATTCATAATCCGTAAAAAAGTAAAATTCCATGCCGCGATTTTTGCAATTTTTTATTTGCGCTCATATTCTAAAAGTTTATCTTTCATATAAAAAAGTCCATACTTAAATAAAAAAAATGAAAATATTAAAAACCGCAATTTATTGGATTGCCGCCCTTTCGGCGTCAGCGCTTTCGGCAGGCGAAAAAACAGACTTCGTAAATCCGTTTATCGGCACAGCCTACACGGGGCACGCGCTTCCGGGAGCCTGCGTGCCGTTCGGGCTTGTGCAGGCGTCTCCCGACACGGGCAACAGCTCATGGAAATACTGCTCCGGCTACAACTATGACGACAACAAAATTTACAGGTTTTCACAAACGCACCTAAACGGCACGGGCGTCGCCGACTTGGGAGACGCCGCCATAATGCCGCTTCTAAAATGCGCAAAAACCGAAAACTTCCGCAGCTCTTTCGACAAGAAAAACGAAAAGGCAAGCCCCGGGTATTACAGCGTCTATCTAAACGACGCAAAGGCGTTTGTTGAAATCACCGCAACGGAAAGAGTCGCCGTTTACAGAATTATTTTTGACGATCCGCAAAAGGCAATGCTTCTTTTTGACAACCAGTACGGACTGATTTCGGGCGAAAAAACCTTTACCTATAACACAGTTTCGGGCAAGGTGAATTTTGAATCGCCAAAACTCATTACCGGCGAGAGAAAAACCAAGATGTGGGTTTCGAGAGAAGTTTACTTCGCCGCCTCTTTCAGCTCCGAAATAAAAGAAAAAAAGCTTCTGCCAAAAATCCGCGATGACGAAAAATCGGAACGCTATGCACTTGAATTCAACTTGCCCGAAAGCGGGGAGCTAATCGTAAAAATCGCAATTTCAACCACGGGAATAGACGGCGCAAAGAAAAATTTGCAGGCGGAAGCCCAAAACCTGTCCTTCGACCAAATCCAAAAAAATTCGCGCGATAAATGGGAAAAACTGCTGTCCAAAATAGACGCAAAAGGAGACAAGGCGCAGCTCGAAAATTTCTACACGAGCCTCTACCGCAATTTTATCCAGCCAAACAACATCGCCGATGTTGACGGAATGTACAGGGGCGCGGACGGCAAAGTCGCAAAAGCCCCGAACGGAGCGTACTATTCGACCTTTTCACTTTGGGACACTTTCAGGGCGTCGCATCCGCTATACACCATTTTGACCCCCGAAAAAGTGGAGGATTTCGCACAGTCAATGCTTCTCCACTTCGATGCGTTTGGAAAACTCCCCAAATGGACGCTCTGGGGGCAGGAAAATTACTGCATGATTGCAAACCACTCCATCGCAGTCCTTGCGGAAGCGAACGAAAAAGGCATAAAAATAGACCTGCCAAAGGCTTTGAAAGCGGCAATAAAAACTTCCGATTTCGGCGACGACTATGAAAAACTCGGCTACTTTCCGTTTGACCAAAAGCGCGGAGCGTCGGTTGCGAGAACCTTGGAATGCGCCTATGACGACTATTGCGTTTATCTCCTGGCGAAAGCGGCGGGCAATAAAAACGAGTCGGAACGCTTTTTGAAACGCTCGAAGTTTTACAAAAATCTCTTTGATAAATCTACCGGCTTTATGCGCGGCAAGGATTCAAACGGCAACTGGCGGGAGCCTTTCGACGAGTTTAAATTTCCCAACGGGGGCGGTTGCGGAAGAGACTATATAGAGGGCAACGCCCTGCAATACTCTTGGCACGTCAACCAGGATTTCGACGGGCTGATAGAGCTTTTCGGCGACAATGAAAAAACCGCCATGGCTCTTGAAAAACTCTTTTCGGCAGACGAACACAAAGAAGACGCGGGGCATTCGGACGACGCCACGGGAAGAATCGGTCAGTACGCGCACGGCAACGAGCCGAGCCACCATGTGATATACTCTTTCAGCCTGCTTGGAAAGCCGCACCGCACGCAGGAGCTTGTCCGCGAGGTATTCGACAAGTTTTATATAAACAAGCCCGACGGGCTTTGCGGCAACGACGACTGCGGGCAGATGAGCGCGTGGCATATTTTTAGCGCAATGGGCTTTTATCCGTTCAATCCCGCGTCGGCGGAATACGTTTTGGGCGCGCCGCAAATACCCGAAGCGCAAATAAATCTTCCCAACGGAAAAACATTTAAAATGTACGCAAAAAACCTCTCCCCGAAAAACAAGTACGTAAAAAAAGCGACTTTAAACGGAGTTGAAATAAAGAACGCAAAAATCTCGCATTCCGACATCTTAAACGGCTCTACGCTCGTTTTTGAAATGTCCGACAAGCCCGATCTGCAAAAGGAATAAAATTGTATTGAAAAAAAACGCATTTGATTTAGCTTAAAAAAAATGAAAAATAATTCCGTTTTAGTTTACGGTTCGGTTGCTTACGACTCCATAGAAACGCCCTTTGACAAGGCAGAATACATACTTGGCGGCTCCGCATCATATGCGGCGCTTGCGGTTTCTTTCTTTGCGCCCGCAAACATAGTGGCTATCGTCGGCTCTGACTTCAAGGAAGACGACATAAGAAGGCTCTCGGCAAGAGGAGTCGGCTTGGAAGGGCTTGAAATAAAAGACGGCAAACAGACTTTCTTTTGGAGGGGAAAATACCACCATAATTTCAATAAGCGCGACACTCTTGAAACGCGCCTTGGCATCATGGAAAATTACGAGCCCAAAATCCCGCAAAGCCTGTGCAATTCGCCCTATGTGCTTTTGGCGAATTCGGGCCCAGAAAGCCAGTCAAAAGTTTTAGACGCAATTAAAAATCCCAAGTTCGTTGTTCTCGACACCATGAATTTATGGATTGAAATCGCGCAAAAAGAATTGAAAGACCTCATAAAACGCGTCGATTTGCTCATTTTAAACGATTCGGAAGCCCAAGAGCTTGCGGGCGAAAACAATACTATCGTCTGCGGCGACATTCTTCGCGAAATGGGCGCAAAAAGCGTAATTATAAAAAAAGGCGAACACGGAGCGATGCTTTTTCACGAAAGCGGATTTTTCACGATTGCCTCATACCCCGTGCGCAAGCTTGTTGACCCTACGGGGGCGGGAGATTCTTTCGCGGGCGCGCTAATCGGGCATATCGCAAAAGAAGACAAAACCGACTTTGAAACCATAAAGCGCGCAATGCTTGCGGCAACGGCGACGGCTTCAATAACGGTCGAATCGTTCTCCTGCCTCAAATTGGAGGAAGAGGGAATTGAAGAAATTAAAAAACGCGAAAATTTCATAAGGGAAATCAGCAGAATATGACGCTTGAAGAAACAGTTTTAGACATCGCAAAACGCTCCAGAAAAGCCGCCTTAAAGCTTGCAGTCGCAAGTTCAGATGCAAAAAATGCGGCTCTTTTGAGGCTCGCCGACTTAATTGAAGAAAACGAAGCGCAAATCGTTTCGGAAAACTTGAAGGACTTGGAGAGCGCAAAAGATATTTCCGATGCTTTCAAAGACAGGCTCACCCTAAACCGAAAGCGCATTCTTGCAATGGCTGAAGGCGTCCGCCAAGTAGCCGCCCTGCCCGACCCCGTCGGCAGAATTTTGGAGGAAAAAACGCGTCCGAACGGATTGAAAATCCAAAAAATTCAAACCCCGATAGGCGTCATAGCAATCATATTTGAAAGCAGGCCCAATGTTACGATTGACTGCGCGGCTCTCTGCCTAAAAAGCGGCAACGCCTCGATTTTGCGCGGCGGCAAGGAAGCGTTCAACTCGAACATTTGCCTGTCAAAGCTAATCTCTCAAGCTCTTTCGGAAACGGGTCTTGACGGCGACTGCGTGCAGATAATCCCAACACCCGACCGCGCGGCGATGAACACCCTTTTGAAGCTGGATTCCTATGTAAACTGCATTATACCAAGGGGCGGAGAAAAGCTCATACGCTTTGTCGTTGAAAACTCAACAATCCCCGTCATAAAGCACTACAAGGGTGTCTGCAACATATTTATCGACAAGGATGCCGACGTAAAAAAAGCGGTTGAAATTTCCGTAAACGCAAAATGCCAGCGTCCGGGCACTTGCAACGCCGCCGAAAACCTGCTCGCTATGCGCGGAGCTGAAAGCGCGTTTTTGGAAGTCGCCCGCGCGCTTGCAAAAAACAATGTGGAAATCCGTGCGACAAAAGAAGTTAAGGAATTTCTAAACAAGCATTCCATTCCGTCTGTCGATGCTTCCGAAGAAGACTTTTACACGGAATATTGCGCGCTTGTGATTTCAGCAACATTCGTAAAAGATGTTGACGATGCGATAAAATTCATAAACGAGCATAGTTCGGGTCATTCTGAAGCCATAATAACGGAAAATGAAAAAAATGCCGAAAAATTCCTAAACGGCGTGGATTCCGCCTGCGTTTATTGGAACGCCTCAACGCGCTTTACCGACGGCTTTGAATTCGGTTTGGGTGCTGAAATCGGCATTTCAACCGACAAGCTTCACGCAAGAGGCCCCATGGGCTTGAACGAACTTTGCAGCCACAAATACAAAATTTTCGGCAAGGGGCAAACCAGAAGCTAAAAGTTTATGCGATACATATTCCGCCTGTTCAAAAGAAATCCGATAGCGTTTGTAATTTCTTCAATTCTCACGCTAGCCACGATGCTGTCAATTATCGCCTCTTTGGCAATAATAATGGTGGCAATTTTGGCACCCAGAATTTTGCAGGAAGATTTTTCGGGAAAAACAGGATTCTTTTTGTCAACCGAAAAGTTTTTCGTAAACATAATATCGGGCGAAGTGGAAATAAACAATTTGCGGATTTCCCCTCCAAAAGAATACAATGAAAGCGACTTTTTGACGGCAAAGCGCGTGAAGTTCAAAATAGACCCGATAAAATTTTTCAACGGCAAAATTTTGATAACCGAGTTTGAAATGGATGCGGAGCATTTAAATTGCGTAAAGATTTCCGCCGCGAAATATTCAATCCGCGATTTTATTTACGCTTTTCCGGGTTTTGCGGAGTTTGCAGACGGCGATAAATTCAAATCGATTTCCATGTCGATAGAAAAAATCGACTATCTCGACAAGTCTGACGCAAAAATTCCGCTTCGGTGGACTTCAAAAAAAGAATTTAACATCACTCTAAACGACATCAAAAGCCCGACTCTTACAAGAAAAATAGTCGGAGAGGCTCTTGAAAAGTCCGGCGCAAACTTTGTTTTGCAAGGCGTTAACTTATAAAAATTCCCATGATAAAAACAGTAATTCTCGCAAGCGGCAAAGGCTCGAACGCGAAAAAAATCCTCGAATGCCAAAAACTCGGCAAGCTCCCCAACATAGAAATTGTCGCGCTAATTAGCGACAAAGAAGACGCCAACGCGTTAAAAGTAGCCAAGGAATTCGGCGTAAAAAGCGTGTACCTCGACCCCATGAGAAAGGGGGCGTTTTTCAGTGAAGAAGGTGCAAAGTTTTACTTGGAAAACCTCGAATTTTTATGCGCGGATTTTATAGTTTTGGCGGGATTTATGAGAATACTGCCCCCGTCCATAACTTCAAAATACGCAAACAAAATCATAAACCTGCACCCGAGCCTCCTGCCTTCGTTCAAGGGAAAGGACGCCATAAAGCAGGCGTTTGACTGCGGAGTAAAAATAACGGGGTGCACGGTGCATTTTGTAAACGACGAACTCGACGGCGGAAAAATCATCGACCAAAAAGCGGTTGAAATTGCGCCCGAAGACACGCTTGAAAGCCTTGAAGAAAAAGTGCACGCCGCAGAGCATGTCTTGCTGCCCTCTGTCATCGCCAAAATAGGCGAAGGCAAAATTCCTTTGGGCAAATAAAAAGTGCGCGCTTAAAAAACAAGAAGCCGATTTATTCGCTTTCCTTTAAGCGCGGAGCCAAGAATGCCACCGAAAGCCCGACAAGCAGTATAAGCGCAAATGCGCTTCTAAGTCCAAACGCCTCCGAAACATACCCGATTAGCGGAGGCCCCATCAAAAATCCCAAAAAGCCGATGCTCGAAACGCCCGTAAGCGCAATGCCCGTCGGCAAATTTTTTGACTTGCCCGCAAGGCTGTAGCATAGCGGAACAATGCTTGAAACGCCAAGCCCCACAAGGGCAAACCCAAGAGCAGAAACAATTACGCTTGGAACTAAAACGGCGATGAAAAGCCCCGAAGCTATAAGAATACCGCTCGCTTGCACGACCCTTATTGCGCCGAACTTCATCACAAATTTATCGGCCATAAACCTGCCTGACGCCATCATGCTCATAAAGCAGATAAAGCCGTATCTTATATGGCTTGCGTCGGCTTTTACAACGTCCTGAAAATATATCACGCTCCAATCAAACATCGTGCCTTCGCAAGACATGCTGCCAAAAGCGATAAAGCCCAAAATCACTATGTATTTGTCGAAAATAAATTTGAATTTTTGTAAAACAGGCTCTTTTTCGGAATTGGATTTCGGCGCGCCGCTTTCCAAGCTTTTGGCGTCGCTTGGCAAGAGATGCGGGCGCATAAAAAACAAAGTTAAAACCGCCAAAACGCCCATCATCGAAAAATGCTGAAACGGAGTTGCGCCCCACTTTACTATTTGGGTTGACGCAAGCCCGCCCAAAAACCCCGCAAGACTCCACACGCCGTGGAAAGTCGCCATAATGCTGCGCTTGTAGATTTTTTCAACCCCCACAGCCTGCGTGTTTATTGAAATATTGCACAAATTGCAGGCTATGCCGAAAAAGAAAAGCCCTATTCTAAGCTGCCAAACTTCCGACGCCAAGCCGAGCGACATAAGCGCAAGCGGATAATACAAAATAGAAAAAGTCAAAATGTTTCTGCTGCCAAACTTGGACACCAAATACCCCGAAAACGGTATTGCGCAAAATTGCCCGACGGGAATGGTAAAAAGAAGCCCGCCAAGTTCCGCGTCCGAAAGCCCTAAAGCATTTTTTATGTCTGCAATGCGAGTTGCCCAGCAGGAAAAGCCTATGCCGAACAAAAAGAAAAACGCCGACGCCGCAATGCGGTTTGACAATTTTTTTGAAATTTTCGCGCCCCAGAAATTTTGCCTGATGCAATCTCCCGTATCCATATTTTTTTAGCCGCAAATAAGGCTCTTTTTAAAAGGCAAAGTCAAGAAAAATTGCCTATAAAACCTCTTTGATTTTAGCGTCCAACCCGTCCACGGACGGATTTTCAAAATCCTTTCGAGGTTTGATTATAAAGTTATTCGTGCCCCATCCGCCGTCAACGCTTATGCGCCCGAAAACGATTTCAAAGCCGAAATCGTAAATCGCCTTTGTTATTGAGCACAATAATCCGGGTCTGTCTTTTGCGATGACTTCGACTGTCGTTTTTTGCGCTGAATTTTTTACCAGAATTCTGCACGGAAATTCCTCGTTGCGCTTCGGCGGCTGCTCAACCAAGTCCTGCCCCGCGCCGAAAATCTTTAAAATCGCGTTTGAAAACAGTTCGAGAGTGCGCTCGTTTTGAACTGCTCCGCCGCCGACGCTCGTTACGTAAAATGTGTCGATAATAATTCCGTCCGCCCTTGAAAACGCCTTTGATCCCAAAATGTTAAGCCCCGCATAAGTGAACGCGCTCGCAAGCTTGAAGTAAAGCCCGCCGAGGTCGCGGGTTACAATGGTGACGGTTGAAAGCGACATATTGGGGTCGTTGCGCCATTCAAAAACAGGCAAAGGATTAGTGGGAGTTGACGCCTGAGTGCAGTTGCGCTCCCGCTCGACATAGGTGTGGACCATATTCATGTGCAAAATCAGGTCGTCCTTGCCGTGAAAGAGGAAATAGTTTCTCGGGAGGTTGTTCAAGTAGCCCAAAGCCTCCTTGCTGCTCGTGCGGAGTTCACCCGAATTGAAAATGCCGTCGATAACCTTTTGCTTGCGCTCTTCGTAAAGAGCTTCGATTTTTTCTGGCGTAGATTGCATTTTGCGAAGGGAATTGCGGTAAAGCATCGTGTGCAATGACTGCTTGTAGGAATTCCACAAGGTTGAAGACGTGCTTTTTGAATCGCAAAACGTCATGACGTACAAGAACTTCAAACGGTCGGGATCTATGATTTTTTCGACAAAATTTTCTATTACCGTTTCGTCTTCAATGTCGTTCGACTGCCAGTAGCGCGCCATCATCAAATGGTGCCTTATAAGGAAAATCACGATTTCCTTTTCGTCTTCCGCCAAGTCAAACCTCGAAAGGATTTTTTCCGCAATTTCAGCTCCCACTTCCGCATGTCCTTTTATGCCGTCGGATTTTCCCAAGTCGTGCATGAGAAGCGCGAGGTAAAGAAGAGAGGGATTTTTGCTGTCTGAAAGCACCGCATGGTAGTAGCCGTAGGGCTCGTCTTCGACATTTGCGCCAAAAATCTTGTCAAGCTCCATAATGGTGTTGAGAGTATGGATGTCGGCAGTGTAGCGGTGGTAAAATTCGTGCTGCACAAGGCAGGTGATTTCCCCGAATTCCGGTATGAATTTCCCAAGAATATCGAGAAAGTGCATTTTTGAGAGTATGGGATACACATTCCATTCCGAACGCAAAATTTTCATGAACTCTTCGTTCGCCGCCTTGTCCGCCCTTACCTTGTCGTCAATCAAATGCGCGGAGTCGCGGATTAAAATTTCAAGCTCGTCCGAAAGCAGCACGCCGAACTGCTGGCAGCATCTGAATACTTTTATGAGCAATGTCGGGTCTTTTCTGAAAACCGCGGAATTTTGCGCATAGACAAAGCCGTTTCTCATTATGAAACCCTCGAAATAGCGCACTTTTGAAAGATTGTCCCTGCGTATGCCAAGCGTTTCTTCGATGTCTTCGGGAAGGACGATTTTCATGCGCTTTCTCGCTGTCTTTGAAATTAAATCGACCTCGCGCAAAGAGTAGTAAATGTCGCGCATGAAACGCTCAACCCTCTTCATCACGTCGTCTTCGCGGTATCCTATCGAATAGGCGACTTTCGGCTGAAGCTCAAGGTCGAGCAAATCGTTTTCGCGGTTCGAGAAATAGTGCATCTCGTTGCGCGTCCTCAAAAGAAGCGCGTGCGCCCGCCTTAGCGACTTGTATTCAACGATTGAAATTATCTTTTTTCTTGCAAGATCCAAAAGGGATTCCGAACCCGTTTTCAATTTTGCAACCCAAAGCAATGTCTGGTAGTCGCGCAAAGAGCCGACGCCGTTTTTCACGTTGGGCTCCTGCACATACGGAGACCAATCGTATTTTTTGTGGCGCAGTGTTTTGAGTCGCAAAAGCTCCTCTATGTGGCTTTCCGCAGTGTTCTTAGAAAGGGACGCAAATTTTCCCTTAAAATCCCTAAAGACATTCAAATCGCCGCAAATGAAGCGGGCGTCCAACATCGCGGTCTTTGTAAGAATGTCGGCTTGAGCGTCTTCCAACGCCTCTGAAACGGTGCGGCTCGAATGCCCCAGTTTGTATCCGACATTCCAAAGCGGATACATGATGGCGTCAATGGCGTCGGTTTTAAATTTGTCGGCAACGCCCCTGTCCGAATAAAGAAACATTATGTCGATGTCGCTTTTTGGGCAAAGCTCGCGCCTGCCGTACCCGCCGAGAGCCACAACGCAAAAATCGCCGAAAAATTCGCTTTCTCCCGCGTTTTCCCTTTCAAACAAAGCGTGCAGGTTTGAAATTACGCAGTCAATCACGTCGCTGTTTGACCTGCAAACGGTGTAGCCCGATGCCCCGTCTTCGTGCGCCTCTTTTATCGCCAAAAACCTGCTCTCGACAAAGGGTCTCAGCTCTTTTGCTGACGGGCTTTTCCCCGCGAAAATCGCGGCGGCGCCGTCGTAAGTTTGTTTTTTTAAGAGTCGTTCTCTGGCTGTCGAAAGCATACTGTATATTTTTCGCGGTGTAATATAAATTTTTCAAAATAACATTGTCAAAGGAAAAGTATTTACAAGAGCGGAAACTTGGCTTTTAATTGCATGCAATTTTTTTTAATTCGATTATGAAAAAAACATTCAAGTTTACAGTTTTGGCGGGCGACGGCATCGGCCCGGAAGTAATGGACCAGGCACTCAGAGTGCTTGAATGCGCCTGCAAGGGCGAAGATTTCGAGCTGTCGTACTCGCGCCACGACGTTGGCGGAGCCGCAATCGACAGCCAGGGCGAAGCATTGCCGAAGTCAACGGTTGAAGCCTGTTCGCAAGCGGACGCAATTCTATTCGGTTCGGTGGGAGGCCCGAAATGGGAAAATCTGCCCCCCGCAAAACAGCCCGAACGCGCCGCGCTTCTGCCGCTTCGCAAAATTTTCAAACTCTTTGCCAACATCAGACCGGGACTTTTGTATCCTCAGCTTACCGATGCTTCCCCTCTTAAAAAAGAGCGCATACCAAACGGCATTGACATAGTATGCATCCGCGAACTCACGGGCGGCATATATTTCGGCGAAAAGAAAACATATAAAACCGAAGACGGCGAAGACGCCGCGTGCGACACCATGAGCTACAAGGTTTCGGAAATAGAACGCATTGCGGAAGTCGCGGCACAGACGGCAATGTCCCGCGGCAAAAAAATCTATTCCATCGACAAGGCAAACGTACTGCAAACGTCCGTTTTGTGGCGCAAGACAATCACGGCTTTCATGGAAAAGAATTATCCCGAAATCGAACTAAAACACCTCTATGTGGATAACGCCGCAATGCAGCTTGCAAGAGATCCCAACCAGTTCGATGTTCTGGTTACGGAAAATATGTTCGGCGACATTTTATCCGACGAAATGGCGGTTATATGCGGCTCGCTCGGCATGCTTTGCTCGGCGTCGCTTGGCGACGGCTCAAACTCTCTCGGGCTCAAATTCGGCTTGTACGAACCTGCGGGCGGGACTGCTCCCGACATTGCCGGAAAGGGAATCGCAAACCCGTGCGCCCAAATTCTTTCAGCCGCAATGATGATGCGCTACTCTTTCGGCAGGGACGACATCGCAAAGAAAATCGAAGCCGCCGTGCGCAAGGCTGTCTGCGACGGCGTGAGAACTGGCGACATCGCATTCGGCAACGCGGCAGTTTCCACAAAGGAAATGGCTGACGCAATAATTGAAAGACTTTAATAAAAATGAATTCTTCGGAAATCAGAAAAAGCTTTTTGGACTTTTTTGACGCCAAGGCGCATTCCATTGTGCCTTCGGCTTCATTGATGCCGACCTCCCCCAACCTGCTTTTCACAAACGCGGGCATGAACCAGTTTGTGCCGTATTTTTTGGGCGACATGAAATCCCCGTTCAAACGCGCGGCGGACACCCAAAAATGCATACGCGCAGGCGGCAAGCACAACGACTTGGAAGACGTGGGCTTTGACACATACCACCACACTTTCTTTGAAATGCTCGGCAACTGGTCTTTTGGCGACTATTTCAAAAAAGAGGCAATCCATTGGGCGTGGGAGCTTCTCACCAAAGTCTGGGGCTTCCCGAAAGAAAGGCTTTACGCGACGGTTTACGAGCCGAAAGAAGGCGAACCCGCAGAGTTCGACGCGGAAGCCTACGCAATTTGGGAAGAGATTTTCGTTTCCGAAAAAATGGACCCTGAAATCCACATCAAAAAGTGCGGAAAAAAAGACAACTTTTGGATGATGGGCGAAACGGGTCCATGCGGTCCTTGCTCCGAACTCCATGTCGATTTGACGCCCGAAGGCAAGACGCAGGGTTCTTTGGTAAATTCCGATTCCCCTCTTTGCATAGAAATCTGGAATTTGGTGTTCATGCAGTTTAACGCGGAAGTTGACGGCACATTCTCGCCCCTCAAAAACAAGAATATCGATACGGGCATGGGTTTGGAGCGCGTTGCGGGCATTATGGCGACAACCAAAAATTTTGCTGATTTCTCGCAGACGTCATCAAACTACAACAGCGACCTCTTCACGGATATTTTTGCGAAAATCTCCGACATGTCGGGCAAGACCTACAAGGGCACAATCCCGTCCGACAGGGCTGACATGTCGGCGCAGGAGCTTACGGACTGCATTTTCAGGGTTCTTGCAGACCACATCCGCACCCTGTCCTTTTCAATCGCAGACGGCATTATGCCGGGAAGCGACGGCAGAAACTATGTTCTGAGGCGCATTCTAAGAAGGGCTGTAATGTACGGAAAGAGGCTCGGCTTAAAACACGGATTTTTTACCCGCCTCGCAGACTCGGTTGTAAGCAAAATGTCGCCGTTCTTTCCCGAACTCAAAGAGCAGCGCGAAGTAATTTTAAAGGTTCTCGAAAACGAAGAAAAGTCTTTCGACAGAACTTTGGACACAGGCTTGCAACTCTTGGATAAAATCACGGAAAACTCTGATTTTATTTCGGGCGAACAGGCTTTCGTTTTGTACGACACATACGGGTTCCCCATTGACTTGACTGAACTTATTGCGCGCGAACGCAAAATGACGGTGGATGTCAAAGGATTTGAAGCCGAAATGGAAAAACAGCGCGCCCGCGCCCGCGCCGCGCAAAAGAAAGAAGTAATCACGGTTGCCGACTCTGCTGACGCGGTTGAAGCAACCCAGTTTGTCGGCTACGAAAAAGAAAATCTCTCAAATTTCACAACGCAAATTTCAGCTCTCGTGGAAGGAGACGGTTTCGACTTTGTGGCGGTAAAACAAACTCCGTTCTATGCCGAAAAAGGCGGGCAAGTCGGAGACACCGGCACAATCATTGCAGGCGGAAAAACGGTTGATATTCTCGACACCAAAGTAAACGCGGGCGGAGCGTACCTGCATAAAGTCGCAAAAAATTCCATACCCGCGTCCCTCGTGGGCGAAGACGCCGTTTTGAACGTAAACGCAAAAAGAAGAGCCGCAATTGAGCGTCACCACAGCGCAACGCACGTCCTGCACTGGGCGCTTCGCAAGGTGCTTGGCGAGCATGTCCATCAGGCAGGGTCCTTCGTAAACGAAGAACGCCTGCGCTTTGACTTCTCGCACTTTGAAGCTCCGTCTTCCAAACAGCTGCGCGAAATAGAAAAACTCGCAAACGAAAAAATCTTGGAAAACCGCGGCGTAAAGTGGTTTGAAGTTCCATTCAACGAAAAGCCGAAAAACTGCCTCGCATTCTTCGGGGACAAATACGGAGCGGTGGTCAGGGTAATCGACATGGACGGCTTCCACGCAGAGCTTTGCGGCGGCACGCACGTCTCGGCTCTCGGCGAAATCGGAATGATAAAAATCGTCTCCGAAAATGCAATCGCGGCGGGAACGCGCCGATTGGAAGCTCTCGCAGGAGAAGCCGCGTTTGAATACGCAAACAAAATGGAGCGCGAAATCGCGGAAGCAACTTCCCGCCTTGCCTGCAAGCCCGAAGAAATTTCCGCGAAGCTGGAAAAGCTGATTGCCCTCAAAGGCGAGCTTGAAAGGGAAATCAAAAACCTCAAAAAAGCGAATGCGGGAAAAGAAGCGGAAGAGATTGCCTCCGACATAATCGAATTTAACGGCGCAAGCTGGATTGTGAAAGCAGTATCCGCGGAAAACCCGAACGAACTTCGCGAATTGGCGGTTCAAATTTCAAAATCCGCAGGCAGGGAAAACCTCGCAATTTTGCTCGGCGCAAACGCAGGCGGCAAAGGCGCGATACTTTCGCTATGCTCCGACGGCGCAATAAAAAGCGGCGTCAAAGCGGGCGACATAATTAAAAAAGTCGCGGCTCTGATGGGCGGCAAAGGCGGCGGAAAGCCCGATTTTGCGATGGGCGGAGGCGACGCGAAAATGCTCGAAAAAGCGTTTGGCGAGTTTAAAAATTCGCTAAAATAAAACTTCCACTGCAAAATAAAAAAATCGCAAATGAAAATTTGCGATTTTTTTTGCGCTGAAATAAAATCTATTTTTCGGAAGCTTCCACAATCTCGGAATTGCCACTACACTCACATGAAAGCCCGCCGTAAGTCCACGCACAGGAAACAAAGACGCAAAACAGCTGAAAAATGCCCCAAAATATGAAGCATTTTACGATGGTCGTGCACGCCTTAACCCATTCCAACCCCCAAGTTTTTGAAACCAAAAACCTGACAAAAATCCAGTAAATGAAGACCGAAAGAACGCCCAAAACGCCGATGACGGGCATTTGAAACATGTCGGATGTAAGAAAATTCCAACAGCCGAGTTTTGAGAAATCGAAAAATATTCCAAGACCCGCTCCGATTGTCAAAATCGGGAAAGCGCAAACCCACACAAAAAACTGCGCAAAAGACGTCGGAAAAAATTCCGAAAGGCACAGCGGCCGCCCCATGGAAACCAGCGACGCAATTATGATTATTGCGCCCAAAATTACGCAAGAGTGCGTTAATTGCGAAATGATTGCCATTTTGACGTGAAATCGAATTCTCATATAACTCTTTGCCTTGAAATTTTTCGTTTTGTTATTTTTCTAACTCTTAAACTACGCAAGGGGTTAGTCAATATTTTAAAGCGTTCGCGCAAAAATTTATCTAAAATAAAAGCTGTTTCAACTTGCGCTTTTTTGGAAAAAAAGCAAAAATGGCAAACTTAATAAAACTTCTAAAATTATGGCGGAAAAGCAAACTCCAATGATGGAACAATACTGGGAATTCAGGAAATCCCTGCCCAAGGACACCGCGCTTTTGTTCCGCCTCGGCGACTTTTACGAAATGTTTTACGACGACGCGATAGAATGCGCGCCGATTTTGGGAATTACCCTTACCAAACGTTCAAACTACCCGATGGCGGGAATTCCCTACCATGCCCTTTCGCAATATCTGCCCAAGCTTTTGAGCGCGGGCAAAAAAGTCGCGATTTGCGAGCAGGACGAAATTCCGAAAGCGGGCAAGCTCGTAAAACGCTCCATAAACCGCATTTTGACCCCCGGTACGATGCTTGAAGACAGCCAGCTCGACAGCAGAAGCGGCAGTTTCATCATGGCGTTTAACATTTCAAAAGACTACTCTTTGCAGGCGTCTTGGATGGATTTGAGCTCAGGGGAATTTTACTGCGCAGACTTTTCAAAGCCCGAAAATTTTTTGTCGGTTTTAAGCGCGCTCAATCCGCGCGAAATTCTGCTTCCCGAATGCGGCTCCGAAAAATGGAAATCCGATGAAACCCTTATGGGATGGAACGCGATTTTCAGAAGCCTTGCCGACCTTCGCCCCGTATCGCTTTTGCCCGATTACCGATTTGCCCCGGACTACGGAGAAAACCTTGTTAAAGAGCTTCTCGGCGTCGCCAATTTAAGCGGCTTCGGTTTCAAGGCTAACGAAAGCGTTTTGGGCGCGGCGGGCGCGCTTGTCTTTTACGTTTCGGAAAATCTGCGCAACAAGCCGCAAAACATATCTTTTTTGCGGAAAATCGCCACCGAAAAATGCCTTTTAATCGACGCCGCGACCCAGCGCAATCTCGAAATTTTCAGAACGTCAAGCGGTCTCAAAGAAGGTTCTTTATTAGACGCGATAGACAGGACTTTGACGCCGACGGGGGCGCGGCTTCTCGAAAGCTATCTTGCCTCGCCCACAATAGAGGCGGAAGAAATCAAACGCAGGCAAAACATCGTTTGGGATTTTTTCAACGCCCCATCCGAATCCGCCGAACTTGCGCAATACTTAAAAAACGTGCGCGACATTCCGAGAATTTTGGGTAGACTCCAAAACCGCATACGCTCCCCGCGCGAACTCGGCGCGCTTCTTTCTTCAATAGCGCAAATAGAGCCAATCAAAAAAGTGCTGAAAGCGTGCCTCGGCTACCCCGAAGAAAAAATCGAAAACGCCTTTGGCGATTATGGCGGGCTTGTGAACTATCTTTCAAGCGCGCTCTCCGATGAGCTTCCCGCGAAAATACAAGACGGAGGAGCCATAAGGGACGGTTTCGACGCGGAGCTTGACAACCTGCGCCTCATGAGCCGCGACAGCAAAACCTGGCTTGCAAATTTGGAGCGCGAAGAGCAGATTGCAACGGGTATAAAAAATCTGCGCATAAAATATAACGGCGCATTCGGATATTTCATAGAAATCACAAAATCGAATTTAAACCTCGTCCCGCCCCACTACATCCGCCGCCAGACAATGACAAACGCAGAGCGGTACACTACGGAAGATTTGCGCAAAAAAGAAAGAGAAATCCTGCATAGCGAAGTTGCCGCAATGGAAAGGGAAGACGCAATTTTTACAGAGGTTACGGAAAACGTCCTGAAATATTTTTCTTCCCTTATGAAAACTTCGCACGCGCTTGCGGAAATCGACGTTTTCAGGGGCTGGGCGGAGCTTGCGCGGGACTGGGATTATTGCCGCCCCGAAATAGACGAAAGCGGGGAAATCTTCATTGAGGACGGAAGGCATCCCGTTGTCGAACAGGTTTTGAAAAAAAACGGAACGTCAAAAACGCTCGCGTTCGTGCCAAACGATACATTCCTTTCTTCCGGCGAAGAGCAGATTGCAATAATCACGGGCCCCAACATGGCGGGCAAATCCACATACATACGCCAAGTTGCCCTAATATCACTTCTTGCGCAGACGGGCTGTTTCGTTCCCGCAAAATCCTGCAAAATCGGCATTCTCGACAGAATTTTCAGCCGCGTCGGAGCCTCCGATGAGCTGTCGAAAGGCAATTCGACATTCATGGTTGAAATGAACGAAACCGCAAACATTTTAAACAACGCCACATCGCGCTCGCTCATTATCTTGGACGAAATCGGCCGCGGAACAAGCACATACGACGGGCTTAGCATTGCATGGGGTGTTGTCGAATACCTGCACGGCAAGGGAAATTCGGGCCCCAAGACGCTCTTTGCAACCCACTACCACGAACTCACGCGCCTCGAGGGCGCGCTGCCGCGCCTTGTAAACTACCGCATCGCAGTAAAAGAGTGGAACGACGAAATAATCTTCATAAGGAAAATCGAAAAGGGAGCGGCGGATAAATCTTACGGCATACAAGTCGCGCGGCTTGCGGGGCTTCCGCGCGAAGTCATTGAAAGAGCAAAGGAAATTTTAAGCGAGCTTGAAGCGGAAGGATTCACTATGCACGAACATCTTGCGCTCGAAAACAAAATCAAAAGAAAGCCGTCGGCGCGCAAGCCCCAACCCGACTGGGAATCGCGCCAAATGTCATTGTTTTAAAAATGGATTTTGAAGAAGAGCTTTCCTTGAAGGAAAAAATCCGCCGCCTGCCCGAAACAAGCGGAGTCTATCTCATGAAAGACCGCTTCGGGCAAATTATATACATAGGCAAAGCCGTAAATTTAAAAAGAAGAGTCTCGCACTATTTCCAATCGACCGCGCGGCAAAAGGCGTATTCGCCCAAAATCGCGTCGATGATTTCGCTTATCGAAGATTTTGAATTTATAAAAGTCAAGAGCGAAGCGGAGGCTTTAATTCTTGAAAGCAAGCTGATAAAGCGATGGAAGCCGCGCTACAACACGCTTGAACGCGACGACAAAAATTTTCTTCTTCTAAGAGTCGAAACTTTTAAGGAACTGCCGCGCTTCACGTTTTCAAGGCATACGAAAGAAGACGGCTCGATTTACTATGGGCCGTATCTAAACACAAGCTCCATACGCTCCACCTTAAACCAGCTGAAAAAAGATTTCGGCATAATTTCATCGGACGCAAAACCGACAAAACAGCCCGACGGCAGATGGCGTTTGTACGACGATGCGAGGGCGGAAATTTTCAGCCAGCCCAATGTCGTAAGCGCGGAAGAATACGCCATGAGAGTCCAAAAAGCCATAGATTTTCTAAACAACCAAAGCGGGGAAATCGTAGAAGAGCTTGAAGAAAAAATGAAGCGCGCAAGCGAGGAGCAGAATTTCGAGAAAGCCGCAAAGTTCAGGGACGCGATTTTCGCAATCGCCCAAACGTCAAAAATCCGCGAGCTAAAACAAGACCCGTCGAGAACTTCCAAAGCCGTTGCGGAGCGCGCCTTGGTTTTGCTTGCAAGCGCACTTCAAATGGACAAAAAGCCCCACGCCATGGAATGCTTCGACATTTCACACATATCAGGCTCATTCACGGTGGCTTCCATGGTCCGATTTGACGAAGGATTGCCCGCAAACAACAAATACCGCCGCTTCAAAATGCACGTCAAAAATGACGACTATGCCTCCATGCGCGAAGTTGTGTCAAGAAGGTACGGAAGGCTTTTTGAAGAAAAAAAGCCGATGCCCGACCTCGTTGTGATAGACGGCGGCAAAGGGCAGGTAAAATCGGCGTTGGAAGCTTTTGAAGCAATCGGAATACCTGCCCCGAAAGTCATAGGGCTTGCCAAGCGCGAAGAAACCATAGTATGTTCCGACTTTGAAGAAATAAAGCTTTCCAAAACAAACGAAGCCCTAAAACTCTTGCAGCGCATCCGAGACGAAGCCCACCGCTTTGCGAACTCCTACCGCGAAACCCTGCAACGCAAAAAGATAAGGGAAAGCATTTTGGACGATTTCGACGGGCTTGGGCAAAAGAAAAAAGAACTGCTTTTAAAAACATTCGGCTCGATTGCCGCCTTAAAGAAAGCGGACGCGGAAAAAATCGAAAGAGTGGAAGGCATAGGCCCTGAAACTGCCGCAAGGCTAAGGCTTTTTCTCGACAGGCTTCCACAAAACGGAGATTGATTTTTACAAAGACAAATTTTTACGATAAAAAAGACATGAAATACTTAAAGCACCATTTTATTTGCGCGATATTTTCGGCAGTGATAACGACCGCCATAATTTTGTTTGAGCTTTTCTTTTTGTCGGCGGCGGAAAATTTTTCAACGGAAAACCTTTCTCAAAACAAGAATTTTTACATAACTCTTGTTTGCACATACCTGCTTGTATTTTTTCTAAATTACGCACTTTCTTTGATTTGCACGGAAATTGCGGGCAAATTCATTAAAAACTGGATTTTGGTTTTCTGCGCGGGATTTGCGGTTTATTTCGCGCTCTTAAGCGTCATAATTTACGCATCGATTATAATCGGAGAACCATCGGCTTCGATAAATTTTGCGGACCTTTTTATGGCGAGGCTCAAAACCGACATAATACTCTCGCTTCAAAACTTCACAATCGCCTTTGCATTCATAAGGCTTGCGAACAAGAAAATCTCACAAAGTAGGTCTTAACCGTTGAGCGTCGCAAGCGCGTCGCCCAAAATCTCCGCGTTCGCCGCCGCGACAAGCCCGCCTTTCTTCCCGAAGTCCGAGCCGCCAAACCAGTCCGATATTACCGCGCCCGCGCCGCGCACGCACGGAATAAGGGCGGCAAGGTCCCATATCTCCAAAACGGGGTCAAGCATAATGTCGGCATTGCCCCTGCAAAGCATCATATAGCCGTAGCAATCGCCCCAAGTGCGAAGTATTGAGAGCTTGTCCTCAAAATTGCGCCACGCGTCCATGTTTCTGCCCGCAAAGCGGACTTCCCTTGCGTCCGAAATCAAAGCGGTCGCGCCGTTTATGGATTTGAAATTCTGGCGCGCGCGGACAGGTTTGCCGTTAAAGAGGCAAACGCTGTTGTCGCCCAGACACCTTTCGCGCAAAATCGGTTGGTCAATCAGCCCCAATTCATAGCTGCCGTTTTTCATCAGAGCTATCAAAGTGCCGAAAAGCGGAATGCCCGAAATGAAAGATTTTGTGCCGTCTATCGGGTCGAGAACCCATTGATACTCCGCATCGGGATTTACAACGCCCCACTCTTCGCCAACAATGCCGTGTTCGGGGAAGGTACGCATTATTTTTTCGCGCAGAATTTCTTCCGTGTTTTTATCGACTTCCGTAACGGGAGTCGCGTCGGCTTTTGATTCTATTTTGTGCGCCTTGCCAAATTCTCCGCGTATATAGTCTCCGCTTAAATCGGCGAGTTCATTCATAAAATTCTTGAAATCGGGCTTTGTCATATTGTTTAATAGGCTAAGTTTGTAAGAAAAATTTTCAAGATGAAAAACGAAATTCCGATATACGCGATTGATTTTGAAGGCTCGAAAGCCATCGGCATTGTCGAGTTCGGCGTTGCGGGAATTTTAAATGGCGATATTTTCTTTTCAGATACAAAAATCTGCGCCCCTAAAAAATCCATAGATTTAAAGACGCGGAAAATCACGGGGATAACCGATTCTCTCGCAGGGCAAAATCCGCCTTTTGAGGCGCACTGCGAAATGTTTTCATCTCTTAGGCAAAACGGAATATTCGCGGCGCACAATTTCCATACGGAAGACAGCCTGCTAAGGCACTACATACCCTCGGCAGGCAGGGTTAAAAACTTTTTCACGGGAAAAGACACGCTTTCATGGTCGCCGTGGATAGACTCGCGCATTGTCTCGCGCCAAATTTTCAGCGTTGAATCGGAAAAGCTTTCGGACCTTGTTTCGGAGCTTGGACTGCAAGACGAGCTTGATTTTTACGCTGAAAAAATCTGCCCCGCAACGCGCAAAAAATGGCACTGCGCCCTATACGACGCCCTTGCAAGCGCACTCATAATAAAGCTCGCAATCCGCGAAGTTCCGAACTTAAACACCCTCGCTGAAGCCTCAAAAATAGAAACGCGGGAAAGCTCCCTGTTTTAACATTCGGCTTCGGGCTTTGAATCGCGGACGACTTTGCCGTTTTTAAGATACAAAATGCGCTGGTTTGAGCTTCCCCTGAAATAAAGGCGCGGGTCTTTTTTGGACATTACAAACCTGCCGTCAACAAGCACGTCTATATATTTTAAAATGGGCTTTCTTTCTGAATCAGAAACCAACTCTTCGTAGGTATAGCCTGTGTAGCACCAAACGTTTAAGTTTGTCCTGCTCTTTACCTCTTTTAAAAACTTCAAAAACTCTTCGGGATTAAACATCGGGTCTCCACCAGAAAAAGTTATGCCGTCCAAAATCGGATTTGATTGAAGTTCGGAAATAATCCTCTCTTTCAAGACATCGTCAAGCTCCTCTCCCGCACTGCAATCCCAACTCTGCGGGTTGTGGCAGCCGCGACAACGGTGCGAGCATCCCGAAAAATACACCGCAAAGCGAATCCCGAAACCGTCTGACACGGTTTCGGGAAACACGTTTAAAACTCTCAATTTCACGGCTATTTGTGCTTTACCCTGTCTCGCTCTTCCGCCTGTTTGGAGGAATTCCAAGTTTCGAGGCTGCCAGTCAAATATCCCGTTATTCTGCGCATTCTGGATATGTTTTCGCTCTTGCAGCACGGGCAGGTATCGTAAATGACGCCCCTGAAACCGCAGTCCTTGCAAGTGTCAACGGGGTGGTTAATAGAGCCGTAGCCTATGTTTTCGTCTTTCATCGTCTTGACAATTTTCAAGATGCTTCTGACGTTCTTCTTGGCTTCGCCGTCAAGCTCGACATAGGTAATGTGCCCGCCGCCCGTTATGGCGTGGAAAGGAGCTTCAAGCTTTATTTTTTCGACTATCGAAACAGGCTCCCTGACATCGACATGGAAAGAGTTTACATAATATTCGCGGTCGGTAACGCCTTCGATTATTCCGTACTTTTTTCTATCCATGCGCGTAAACCTGCCCGCCAAGCCTTCCGCGGGAGTAGCCAAGACGGAGAAGTTGAGATTGTACTTGCGCTTGTAGCTTAAAACAACTTCGTTCATAGTTTGAATTGCCTCGTAGAGAGTATCCCAGGCTTCCTTGTTATGGGCATGCCCTTCGCCAAAGAGCGCAACCATGGCGTTGTGCCCGCCGATAAAGCCTATGCCCAAAGTGCCTGAATTTATGACATCGCCGACTTCGTCTGTCGGGGAAAGTGCCATACCGCCCTTCCAGACATCGTTTGACATCATGAACGGGAATTGGCAGGCGCGCGCAGTGCGCTGGTAGCAGTAGCGTTCGTAAAGCTGTTCCGCCACAAGTTCCGACATATCCCTTACCTTGCGCATAAACAAGAATTTTGCTTCGCGGCGCAAGGCGTGCTTGTCGGCGTTCGGGCAGTTTTCTTCCGCTTCGCGCATGGATTCGATTGCAAGGCGCGGCATATTTATCGAAGTAAACGACAAATTGCCCCTGCCAAACGAAGTTTTTTCTCCGTGCAAATTTTCAAAAACCCTCGTGCGGCAACCCATCGTGGCAAGCTCGTAACGGAAGCGTTTGGGATCGTTTATGTCCCATTTTTCGTGCTTGTTAAACGGAGTGTCAAGGAATAGGAAATTCGGGAAAAGCGAAGTCGAAGTCGTTTTGCAGGAAAGCAAAAGCAGGTCGAAATTCGGAGCTTCAAACTTGATTTTGCCCGACATTGCGCCCTCGAAGTCGTTTATCGCCTTTTCATAGTCGGAATCGGAATACGAAACGCCATCTTTCACTTTGAAAATCTGAATCGGGAATACAGGCACTTCGCCCGTTCCCAAGCCTTCGGAAGTTGCAAGCAAAAGCTCCTTGATTACCATTCTGCCTTCGGGAGAAGAGTCTGTGCCGTAATTTATGGAGCTGAACACAACCTGGTTGCCGCCGCGAGAGTGCATCGTGTTTAGGTTGTGGATAAGCCCTTCCATCGCCTGGTGCGTGTCAATCCGCGTATTTTCAAGCGCCTGTGCAAGCACCGCTTCAAATTCCTTTTCGGAAAGAGACGCGCCCTCTTTTTGCGCCGCCTTCATCGCGGCGGATTTCGCCTTTTTACAAAGCTCTATCGAGGTTATTACGGGAGAGAGTGCCTTTCTAAGCTTCTTTGCATCGACGGGTTTTCCGCCGTTTAAGCGCACCGCAAACTCGATTTCGGTTGAGACGTGCTTTACGAAAGTCTTGCGAACTCCCGGAGCCATAAAGAAATCGAACGCCGGAATTGACTGCCCGCCATGCTGCTCGTTTTGGTTTGTCTGAAAAACAATGGTTGCGAGAGTGGCGTAGCTTTGGATTGACTGCGGAGTGCGGATGCTCCCGTTTTTGGTGTGGAAGCCGCGCTCAAAAATATCGTCCAAGTCGTACTGGACACAAGTGGTTGTCTTGGTCGGATAGTAATCCAAATCATGAATATGGATGTCGCCGTTGCGGTGCGCGCGGGAATATTTTACGCCAAGAAGATACTTGCAGGCATAATCTTTCGTGACTTCGCTTGCAAATGTCATCATCTGCCCTGCGGGTGTGTGGGAAGACATATTGGCGTTGCTCAAATTCACGTCGTTTTTTTCGATTTTTACAATGCCATCCATTATCCGCTTCATGGAAGTGCGCTTGTCGCGCTCCACAGTTCTCCATTCGCGGTAAATAATGTATTTTTTCGCGATGTACGGGTTTGAGCCCATCAGCTCGCGCTCTACGATATCCTGGATTTCTTCAACTGAAATAAGCTTTTTCTCGATGGATTTTACGACGCGCTTTGTGATGCCGTCTATAAGCCTCTCCTCGTTTAAGAGTCCGCCCGCCATAAAGGCCTTGGTTATTGCCTTCTTGATTTTTTCAGGTGAAAATTCTTCCGTTTTACCGTCCCTTTTTATTATAGAAATATCTTTTGTATCCATTTTATTTTCTTTTTTTAGTATTTTTTCGAGATATGAACGCTAATCCGTCAAATTAGTAGGAGATAATGTAAGGGATTATTCAGGTTGTTTTTACCAAAAATAAAAGAGGCGTGTCAAATAAGTTTTGTATTATTTTTAAATCTCTAATATACATAAACTTATAACATAGCGCAAAATCCCTCAAAAAAACGAAAAAAGCGCGAAGTTTTTACTCCGCGCCAATCAAACATTTACAAAAATTTTACGAAATATCCGAAGAATTTAACAATTCGTCAGTAACCCCCGCCATTTTCTTGGACTTGTAAAATGCAAAGCCTAAAAAGCATAAAGATATAACTCCTGCAATCGCGTAAGACAAATTCAAGTCCAAGCCAAACCCTATCGGACCTCCATGGGCGGGAGAAATCCAGAGTATGTATGAAAGCACTATAAAAGTCATGAACATTGCGGGGAAAATCGCGATAAAGCCGTTTTTGCCGTGCCTGAAAAGCCATACCGCCCCCGCAGTCAAAGTGGACGCCGCAAGCACCTGGTTTCCCCAAGCAAAATAATTCCAGAGCTGGTTGAAGGTGTCGGCACTTTTGTTTGACCAAGCCAAAAGCGCAGTGACAATCAATATCAAGGGAAGCGTCGTAAGAAATCTCTTCATAAGGGGTTTTTGGTCGATTTTAAAAATTTCGGCAATACTTAAACGCAGAGAGCGCATTGCGGTGTCGCCCGAAGTTATCGCCAAAATCACAACCCCCATGACAGTGATGACGCCCATATAACTGCCGAGGAAATGCCCCGTTATTTTCATGAGAACATCAGTGGCTTTTATCGACATCGTTTCGGGGAACAAATTGTAAACTGCAAGACCGCCTGCCGCCCAAATCATGCCTATGACGCCTTCGACAACCATCATTCCGTAAAAAGACGAGCGCGCCTCAAATTCGGTTGACATGGTTCTTGCGATTATCGGAGACTGCGTTGCGTGAAATCCCGATATTATGCCGCAGGCGATTGTGACAAAGAGAAGCGGAATTATCGGCTTTCCGTTTGCGGCAGTCCACATCTTTTCCTTGAAAGCCGCGCTTTCGGACAATAATTCAGGATTTCCGAAGAGCGAAAAAACAAGAGCCACAAAAATCGCAAACGTGCCCACGAGCAAAAGCGCGCTGAAAATCGGATAAATTTTGCCGATGATTTTGTCCACGGGAAAGAGCGTTGCCAATATATAGTAAATAAATATGCCGCCCACTATCGCCCAGAATATCTGAATTTGCGGGAATGTCTTGTCGATAAGCTCCGCAGGTATGTTTATGAATACAGCGACAACCAAAAGAAGCAAAAGCATCATAAAAACGGCAAAAAAACTGTAATAGGTTTTCCCCAGATTGTCTTTTATTATGGACGGCAAATTAGCCCCTCCCCTGCGCATGCTCATCATGCCTGCCAAGAAATCGTGCGTTGCGCCCGCTATTATGTTGCCTATCGGTATTATCAAAAACACGATTTCGCCAAATTTTATGCCGATGATAACCCCGATTACCGGCCCTACGCCCGCGATGTTCAAAAGCTGAATCAGCATGTTTTTCATGTGCGGCAAAGACACATAGTCAACGCCGTCATGCTTTGTTTTGCATGGAGTCGGCCTGCCATCGGGCGCAATGATTTTTTCAACAAGTTTCCCGTAGGTGAAATATCCCGCAACAAGCAACAGCAATCCCAAAAAGAACAAATACATATTTTCCTCCAAATTATAATTCAAAATCCGATTTGCCTGAAAGTGTTTCAGGCAAAGTTTCGCCCGTTTTCAAAAGGGCTGTTCCCCATGAAAGCCCGACGCCGAAAGCGGAAACCAAAACTCTGGCGTTTTGTGCCACGGTACCGCGCCGCAACGCCTCGACAAGCAAAACCGCGCTGCTTGCCGCGCTCAAATTGCCGATTTTTTCCATGAAATAAAACTGCTTTTCAGGCGGAACGCCAAGCATTTTGTATATCTGCGCCACCATTGTTTTGTTTGCCTGGTGCAGCAAAACCTTGTCTAAATCCGCAAGCGACACCCCGAATTTTTGCATCGCCTTCGAGATTTCTTCGGGAACTTTGTAAAGCGAAAAATGGAATACCGCCGCGCCGTCCATCTGCAAATCTTTTGCCGTGCGCACAGCCCCGAACTTGTCGGGGACGGGAGTTGCGGAATTTTCGCTTATCGGATTTCTAAATCCGCCGTCCTTTACAATCAACGCCTCGTAAAGGCTCGAATCTGTGCCGAAGTCAACGCCTTCAATGCCGTATTTTCCGTCCGATTTTTCCACCAAAAAGCATGCCGCGCCATCTCCATGCAAAGGCACAAGCCCGAAATCCAAAGGATTTATCAGCTTTGTTATGGTGTCTGCCACAATCAAAAGTATTTTTTTGCACTGCCCCGAAGCAATCATTCCGTTTGCAATCGAAAGCGAATAAATAAAAGCGGGGCATCCCATTGAAACATCAAAAGCTCCGCAGGAGGAAGAAAGCCCGAGTTTTTCGTGCAAAACTGCGGCGGTTGACGGCAATATGTAGTCGGGCGTCTGGGAGGCGAAAACAAGGCAGTCGATTTCCTCTTTTTTAATGTTTAGCTTTTCAATCATTCTGCTTGCCGCCGCAAAGCCCAAATCGCTCGCGCATACGCCTTTGGGGGCGACTCTGCGAGAGACAATGCCGCTTATTTTCTCGACGGAGCGCATTTTCTTTTCTCCGAATCTCGCCGCCAAATCCGAATTTTGCTCGACATTTCTCGGCAAAACATAATGGCATGCCGTAATTTTTGAAAATATTTTGCAGGCGGATTCCATAAGAAAAATTTAAAATATCCCCGTTATCTGGCTTCAAGTCAAGATTTAAACCTAAGGTCTTGACTTCAAAAAGCGTTTTTTGGAAAATAATGGCAAATATGGAAAAGTTCATAGAAAACCTAAAAGAAAACGTTGACGCCTTTGAAGACGTCGAATTGACGCCCGAAACAAACTTCGTTCATCTTGAAGAATGGGATTCCATAGCCCTGCTTTCTGTGATGAGCATGATTGCTTTTGAATACCGCGCGAACGTAAAAAACGAGGAAATTTTGTCGTGCAAAACGATTTCAGAACTGTACGAACTTGTAAATTCGCGCAAAAAATAAAGGGGAGAAAATGAAAAGAATAATGCTTGCCGCAATGGCGATAATTACAGCAACCGCACTTTTTGCGGGAGAGGAAACAATAAAACAGCCCTACTCGGAATGGGCGCGTTTTAACCGCTACGAAAAAGAAAACAAGGCGTTGAAAGACAAAAACACTCCGCCGCCCGACGCCGTGTTTATGGGAGATTCCATCATAGACATGTGGTCAAACGTGATTCACAAGGAGTTTTTCAAGGAAAACAACTACCTCGGCCGCGCGCTTTGCGGGCAAGTGACAATCCAGATGATTGCAAGATTTCGCAAAAACGTACTTGAAATGAACCCGAAAGTGGTCGTCATTATGGGCGGCACAAACGATATTGCCGAAAACGAAGGCTATACGGAGCTTGACGACATTGCGGGAAACATAATGAATATGGCGGAAATCGCGCTTTCAAACGACATGATACCCGTGGTATGCTCAATTACGCCTGCGGGAGAATACAGATGGCGAAAGCGCATTTCGGACGTACCGAATAAAATAGCAAAAGTAAATGCCATGTTAAAAGACTACGCCAAAAAGCGCGGCATTATCTATCTCGACTACCATTCCGCACTTGCCGACGAAAAAGGCGCAATGCCTGCCGACTATTCGGGCGACGGCGTCCACCCCAATTTGAAGTGCTACAAAATTATGGAGCCCCTGACAAAAAAAGCGGTGGACGAGGCGTTAAAACAATACGACTTGAAATTCAAAAAATAGCTAAAAAAACTCCCCTCAATGGGGAGTTTTTTGTTATTTGCTTTCGATGCTGTTTGCAAAATACTTTGCAATCGCGCTCACTATCACAAGCTGAGCAGCGTGGTAAATCATGGTAGGAAGCAACACAACCCCCGCTATCGCGCTGCTTGAAAATATGACGTGCGACATCACCGAGCCGTGAACCAGCGATTTTTTCGAACCGCAAAAAAGAGCCGTTATTTCGTCTTCGCGGTTGAATTTCAGCATCTTCGAGACGCCGAATATAATGGCGTACAAAACAAAGAACATCATAATAACCCCGCCCGAAAGAACCGCCAAATTCAAAAACGAATAGCCGCTAAACATCTTGTCCGCAAACGACTGGCAAAACGAGGTGTATATAATCATTAAAATTGTGATTTGGTCGAAATAGCGCAACGCCTTGCCGTGCTTCAGGGCAAAAGCCCCGAACCTGCGGTTTAATAGAAGACCCGCCGAAATGGGAACCAAAACCTGCAATATGAGCTTAAAAACGACATCTCCAATCGGATAGCCGCCGTTTTGCGAATCTATAAAAAGCCCCATCCAAAGAGGAGTTGCAAACACGCCTATCAAGCTTGAAATGCTGGCATTAAAAATCGCTGCCGGAATGTTTCCCCCCGCTATCGAAACCATTACGACGGAAGACGAAACGGTTGACGGCAGAGTTGCAAGAAAGAAAACCCCGAGCCATTGGTAATAATAACTGCTATTCGGATTGAAATCGGCAAACTGCATTGCAAGAAGAACAATTATCGGAAACGCGATAAATGTCATAAAATGTATCGTGCAGTGAAGCCTTACGTTTTTAAGTCCCTCTTTCAACTCTTGCGGCTTCAATTTAAGCCCGTAAAAGAAGAAAATCATTGAAACGCCGAAAGAAGCCAAATCGCCCAATGAAAAAGGCTCGCGCTCCATTCCTATCGGAGGATAGAGCCAAGCTAAAAAAATGCAAAGGGCTATCGACATTATGAACCAATCGACGCCCCACTTTTTTAAAAGCCGAAACATATTATTTTTTCGATTTAAAACTTTGCGCAAAGCTTTCTGCAAAATATGTCAAAATCATGTCTGCTCCTGCGCGCTTTATTGAAATCAGCGATTCGTCGCGAATTTTATCAAAGTCAATCCATCCGTTTTGAGCGGCGGCGCAAACCATTGAATATTCGCCCGACACCTGGTAGGCGGCAATCGGCAAAGAGGTCGCCTGCCTCAATTTAGACACGATGTCCAAATAGTGCCCCGCAGGCTTTACCATGATTATGTCCGCGCCCTCTTTTTCGTCAAGAGATGCCTCGCGCAAAGCCTCGCGCGTGTTTGCGGGATTTAACTGGTAGCCAGACTTGTCAACTCCCGATTTGCCCTTTTTGAGAGTGCCGACAGCCTCCCTGAAAGGCCCGTAAAACGCGGAAGCGTACTTCGCGGTGTAAGCCATAATTGCGGTGTTTTCAAAGCCAAGCTCGTCCAATGCCTCGCGGATTGCCCCCACCCTGCCGTCCATCATGTCGCTCGGGGCGATGAAGTCCGCGCCGGACTGCGCCGCAACCGCGCTCATCGCGACCAAAACTTCAACGGTTTCATCGTTTAAAATCCAGTCGCCATCTTTGTTCAAGATGCCGTCATGCCCGTGGCTCGTGTAAGGGTCCAAGGCGATGTCCGCCACGACTTGAAGCTCCGGAAAGCGTTTTTTTACGGCGCGGATTGCCTTGTTTTGAACGCTGTCGGGATTTACCGCCTCGTCGGCATCGTTGTTTTTAAGGCGCGGATTTATCTGAGGGAAAAGTGCCACTGCGGGAACGCCAAGAGCAAGAAGCGTTTCGCACTTTTTTAGCAGGCGGTCTATCGAAAGCCTCGAAATGCCCGGCATTGAGTCGATTTTTTCGCACTTGTTTCTGCCTTCCACCACAAATAACGGCTGAATTAAATCGGACGGCGAAAGCGAAGTTTCGGCGCACATCGCAAGCCTTGCGGGATTTCTGCGCAAGCGTCTCGGGCGATGCGGCAGGTTGAGTTTGAAATTTTCATTCATGATTTTTTTGTTACTCCTAAAAATTTTTTTATCAACAATAAAAATTCCATCGCCGATTTTAATCAAATAAAAAAGGATTTCAAACTTGCCCTTTTCGGCAAATTGAACATCATTTTTTAAATAATTTTTTGAAAGGTAATAAATGGTTCCAAGCGCATTCAACACATTATCACGCCAAAAAGAGGAATTAAAGCCGGCCGATGGAAAAATTTTCGGAATGTACTGCTGCGGTCCGACAGTTTACGGCCCCGCGCACATAGGCAATTTCCGCACTTTCATAATACAGGACGTCTTGCGCAGAACGCTGGAAGTCGCAGGGATAAAGGTAAAACATGTCCGCAACATTACAGACGTTGACGACAAAACTATCCGCGAAAGCCAAAAGCTCGGCATGTCCTTAAAAGACTTTACAAAAAAGTGGGAAGACAAATTCCATGAGGACTGCAAAAAGCTAAACCTCCTCCCCCCCACCGTCGAACCGCGTGCAACAGAACATATCAAAGAGCAGCTCGACATGGTTGAAACCCTCGTAAACAAAGGGCACGCCTACCCTGTTTCAGACGGCTCGGTCTATTTTAAAATATCCACCGACGAAAACTACGGCAAGCTTTCAAGGCTCGACAAGTCTTCGCTTGCAACCCAGTCCACAAATTCCGCGGGAGACGCCAACAATGCCGACGAATACGAGCGCGACAATGTTTCGGATTTCGCCCTGTGGAAAGGCAGAAAACCCGAAGACGGCGAAAATTACTGGAAATCGCCATGGGGCGAAGGTCGCCCGGGTTGGCACATAGAATGCTCCGCAATGTCGCGCAAATATCTGGGGGACACTTTCGACCTGCACGGCGGCGGAATTGACTTGTGCTTTCCGCACCACGAAAACGAAATCGCGCAAAGCGAATGCGCAACGGGAGTCTCCCCAAGCGTACGCAAGTGGTTCCACAGCGCGCACCTCATGGTTGAAGGCGAAAAGATGTCAAAAAGCCTCGGCAATTTGTTCAGGCTCGACGACCTTTTGCAAAAAGGCTACACGCCCGCGCAAATCCGCCTTGCCCTAATATCAGGGCATTACCGCCAGCAGTTGAATTTCACATTCAAAGGCTTGGACGACGCCAAAAGCGCGATTTCAAAGCTCGAAAAATTGCTTTCAACTTCGCTCGAAAAACTTTCAATAACAAAAGAAGCTTTCTTAAAGAAAATAAAGGCGGGTGCAAAACCGGAAGGCACTGCATTCTCGCAGGCGTGGGAAACCTTGTGCGACGACATTAACGTTCCGCGCTGCCTCGGCGAAATATTTACGGCATTCGCAAAAGCCAAGGAAACTCCGCTAAGCGAAGCCGACATAGACGCGCTCGGCGCAATTTTGTACGCATTGGGGCTAAAAATTTTCGAGGAAAAACCCGAAGAAAAAATCGACGCGCCCAAGGAAATCTTGGAAATTGCAAACGCCCGCTGGGAAGCAAAAAAAGCCAAGAACTACGCGCTTGCCGATGAACTGCGCGGCAAGGCGCTTGCGGAAGGCTGGGTAATTTTGGACAAAAAAGACGGTTTCGACATAAAAAAGGCATAAAAATGAAAATCATAAGGGCAAAAAGCGCGGGATTTTGTTTCGGCGTTGAAAGAGCCATCGGCATAGCGCGCAAGTGTACGGACTGCGGAAGAAACAAAGTCTATACCGACGGGCCTTTGATACATAACCGCCAAATGATGGAAAGGCTTGAAGAAGAAGGCATTCTGGAAATCGGCGATTATCAAAGCTCAAACGAGCTTAAAAGCGAGCTTTCCTCAAAAAAGGCAGACGACGTGCTTGTCGTCCGCGCCCACGGCGTTTCTCCCGAACGCAGGGAATATCTGAAAAATCTGGGGCTTACATTTAAAGACGCCACCTGCCCCGACGTGGGGCGCATCGCTGGGGCGATAAAAATCCACGCCCAAAAGGGATATACAATAATCATTATGGGAGACCCCAAGCACCCCGAAGTCATAGGGCTTTTAGGGTACGCGGGCGGCAAGGGATATGTCGTAAAAAACAATGAAGACATCGACGCCCTGCCGAAGATTGAAGGGGACATCTGCCTTGTTTCGCAATCCACGATGTTCCCCGACGACTATCAGGCAATAGCGGATTACTTAAAAAAGAGATTTCCGAACTTGGAAGTTATCGACACCATTTGCGGAGCAACAAAGGAACGCCAAAAAGACGTAACCGTTCTCGCAACGCAAGGAGCGCAGGCAATAATCGTGATTGGCGGCAGGCACTCCGCAAACACTGTAAAGCTTGCCATTATGGCAAAGCGCACAGGGCTTCCATGCTTTCACATTGAAACCCTTGCGGAGCTTGATTTGAACGAAATCAAGAAATTCGACATTGTCGGAGTGACGGCTGGCGCGTCAACTCCCGAATTTTTAATCGACGAAGTCTGCAACGCGCTAAATAAAATTTAAATTAAAATAAATTTTGCGAAGGCATGCGGAAACCTTTCGGTTTCCGCTTTTTTGCGCTTGCTCAAACTAAAAGATACCAAAAAAACTATCTTCCACCGTTTATAAATCTGAAAAATCGCGGACACACTTTGCGCAAAAGCTCCGCCGCAAAAATGCAGGCGGCAATTTGAAGTGCAAATAAAAAAACCAAAAGACATATAAAAGATACAGTATTCAAATTGTAAAAAAGCGAATCAAATGCCGTTTTTATCTGAATAAAATCAATGTAAATATCGGGAATAAAAGGATTTAAACCAATTACGATGCAAAATATGAATATTTCAAAAAAAACGAATGTTTTTACGCCAAATTAAATATGTAAAAATTAGCAGAAAATACTCATATGTACAATTATTTTATTGCCCCGTAAGCCGCGAAGCATGAATTTTTATGCAATATTTCCGTTTTAGAAAATCCTATTTTTTTCATAAGCTCAATCTGGTAAGAAAGCGAGCGCGGAGTGTCTTCATGATCCATATATTTAAATACCTTGTCCCGATAATCATCTCCTCCGATTTTTGACAGGTATTCTCCATATCTGCCCCGCATAATATTTTGAACGCCCGAAATTGAATGACCCACAAGATCTGTAATCCAAAGGCTTCCTCCTTTTTTTTAAAATTGAAAATATTTTTTTAAAAGCAAATTCCCAATCTTCATCGTCTCTTAAATGGTGCAATACGGCGCAAGCCAAAACAACATCGTAAAAATTTTCTTCAAGTTTTACGCTTCGAAAATCCCCGCATAAAATGCGCACATTTCCCCTTGCAAAGCGCCTACCCTTTGTTTTGCCCTGACAAGCATATTTTCTCTAATAAATCGCAATTTACATTGGGAGCGTATTCAAGCAATTTAATTGTATTGTTTCCCGCTCCGCATCCAATATCCAATATATTTGAAATAGGATTTGTGGAAACGGCGGCGGCGCAAGAAATAAGCTCCATTGCCAAAGGCGCATCCACTGTAGAAATTTGCCCTGTTGCTAAATTTGAAAAACGTTCAACATCGGCATCAAAACGGGCACGAATTTCATCTATCGTTGATTTTTTTGGCATAATAATCATCCATTTTTTTATGATAAGGAAAATATTTTCCAAATATCAATTTTATTCTCCGGAAATTTAAAATCTTAAATTTTTTTACATCGGGATTTATTTACAAAATAGATATATAAAAAAATTATAAACACATGTAAAAATGCACAAAATATATAAAAGCAAAAAAACGGCGAAGAATTAAATTCTTCGCCGTAAATCCGCCGTTTTAAAGATTATTTCTGCGGTATTATTTCATAGCCGTTAATTCGCGGGTCGCGGCTTTCGCCGTCTTTGCGCTTTGCGCCGCCCGTAAACTCAAGCTTTATGTAGCCGTTTTCGTCCGACTCCACATTTTTAATTTCAACAACAACCGCCTTGTTCACTCCGCCTGCAGCGCGAGCCACGTCAAAGTCTTTCAAAATGACCTTGCCATTTGCCTTGACATCGAAAGCCGCCTTGCCAGCAACCTTGTCGCGACTTGCTTCGGCGAAGTGCAAAACTACGGTGTACTTTTGCTTCTTGCCGGACAAGAGGGACGTGTATTCGCTGTTGCCCCAACGCACTGTCCTATACATGTCATTGGGACCTACCGCCTTTGAGCCGTCAACGCACTGTTTCGGGTCTTCCCAAGTTCCGTCAGGCGCGACCTTGTAAAGCTTTGCGCCCAAAAGAATTACGTCTTGCGTCTGGAAGCCTACCGCGCCCTTCAAAAAGCCGGGATCCTTTTCAAAAATCCTGCCGTTTTCTCCGCGGTTGTAGCCGCCGCAGTTGACCCTTGCAACCTTGCGGACTTCCAGCGGGCGCGCCTTGAAGTCAAAGCCCTTGTCTTCCCAATTCGAGACCGCAGCATTTTTGTTGTTCTTTACGATGTCGGAATCTTTAACTTCTACATTCCAACCGTCAACCATGACGACGGGCGAATCGCCCTTTTTCATCGAGTCTTTTGCAAAGCTTATTGAAATTACTTTCTTCTCGCCGGGAACAAGAGAAATGTAGTTATCAGAATAAGATACGGGCAAAATTCTCTTTTTTGAGTTCTTGCCCTGAACTTGCAAGTGAATCATCAAAGCTACATTTTCAGAGGGATTTTTTAACTGCAAATCGATAATCTGTTCGTTCTTGGAAGAGCGAAGCTTTGCGTCCGCCTTTATTGTTACCTTTGGCATATTTGCCATTTCCTTGAAGTTGCACAAGTCGAGCAACGGATAATCGCGCAATTTTTGCGTGTCTTTCGGGCTTCCGTTGATATGGCGCCAGTAGAAGTTGTCGGAAATCGTCTTGCCCTTCGCATTTTTAAGATCGAGCTTCAAGAAGTGAATATCCGACAATTTTTCGGGCCATTCGACCTTGCCAACGATTGTCCTTGATTGCGCTTTCGCGTTGACCGTAAAATCCTTTTTGCCGGCAAGCGTACCGTCGAAATTGTAGAAAGCGACACTGCCCTTTGCGCCGTTTAGGTCTTTTTGCAAGTGGTTTATGACTTGAATTTGACCTCCGTCGGTTTCAGTAAACTGGATGTGCTGATGTTCGCAAGCCTTCTTGACGCCAAAGAAAGAAGCGTTTGTTTCGAGGTCGTACTGGATAAGCTGCCATACAAAACTCGGCTGGGAAGGAATGCTCATCCAATACAGGACGCCTTCTGCGGGCTCAAACATTCTTGCAAGTCTTCCTTCATACATCGCCTTGTGGGTCTCGTAATTCATAAGCTGAGCTTTTTGCACAAAGTCCGCAAGGTTCTTTGGCGCGCCGTAGCGTTTTTCCATAAACTCCGGATACTTCCTGCCGCCGCCGGCGCAGAAATTGTGTTCAGCCCAAGAATCGGTAATGCCGTCCCATTCCGACTTCGGGAACATTCCCTGAATGGATTCGATTGTGGGAACGGAGAAACTTCCGATTTCCGTCTTGAAAGTTTCGCGCTTGTTGTAATTGGGAGCTTCAAAATAGCGCGAGTAAACCAGCGGTGGAACCCAGTCGTAAGGTCCGCCCGAGTTATAGCCGAACAATCCGCCCGAATTTGGCTGGTAATGGCGGTTCGGGTCGAGTTTTATAAGCTCATAGCGCACGATGTCGTCCAAATATTTCGGAGGGGTTGCCTCGTTTCTCGCGCACCAAATTACAAGAGATGGATGGTTGCGGTAGCGCAAAACAGTGTCGGCGACATTCGCCATGTAGTTGCCCGTCCAGACGGGATTTGCGTCGTTGAACTGCCAAAATTCCGACCAGAAAAGCATTCCATACTTGTCGCAAAGCTCGAAAATTTCGTCGCTTTGACTCTGTCCGCCCCAGTTTCTAATCATATTGAAGTTGAGGTCGCGGTGGAGCTTCACCTGCGTTTCCAAACGGTCGTAGTCTATGCGCTTCAAGGCTTCTTCAATGCCCCAGTTGCCGCCCTTCATGAATACTCTGACGCCGTTTACGGATAGCTTGAAGTTGGGCGTTCCCTTTTCCACGCTCGGAGCGCCGTCTTCAAAGTACTTAAATTCGCGAATGCCGAAATTAAGCTTCCTTTCATCCGAAACAGCATTATTGACTTCAAACGAAAGCTTCAATTCGTGCAAGTTTGGCTCGCCCAATCCGTTAGGCCACCAAAGTTTCGGATTTTTAATTTCAAGCTGAGGGAAATCCGCGGGCGTAAATTTTACAGTTTCGGTAAAATAAGGCTTAACTTCTATTTCCTTCTCGAATTTGACATTGCCGAAAGAGCCTTTTATCACGCCTTTTACGGGATAATCCGTAACGTTTTGCACGGGAACGTCGATGCTAACATGCGCCAAATCAAGCTTTGGCAAATTGGGCAAAGTCGTTGTTATGTACGGGTCTTTTATGATGGCAGGACCTGTTGCGGAAAGAAAAACCTTGTGCCAAATGCCGCTGTTTCTGTCGCGAATGCCCGACTGCCAGTCCCAACCGACAGAGCAGCCGAAAGTTGCGCCGTCAAGCCTGCCGACGCCGCCGCAAGGACCGCCCGTAGTGCCCATAATGTGTTCGGAAGGCACGCCTGTCGTCGGCTGCGGGGAAATCCTCACCGCTATTGTGGTTTCCTTGCCCGGATGCACGTCGTAGTTTCTCGTAATGTCGAAAATCCCGCGAATGAACGCGCCCTGCACGGGACCGACATACTTGCCGTTAACCCAAACTCCCGCGCTGTAATTTATGCCGTTAAATTTAAGCCAAATTCTCTTGTCCTTGAAGTCTTCGGGTATTTTTACGGTTGTGCGATACCACCAGTCTTTTTTGCACAAGTCTTCGGGTATTTTTTCAGGGCGGTTGTTTTCGTCATAGAGAGGCTCGGGATAAACCTTATTGTTCACCAAAGTCGTAAGCACGGTTCCGGGCACCGTTGCCTTGTACCAGTTGTCGGTCTTGAAGTCCCCCTTTGAGACTGAGCGACCTTCCTCGGGCAACTTGCCAGATCCTTGCCGATACCAGCCTTCAATCTTGGCTTGTTTTTCGATAATTGTCGCGTCCTGCATCTGCCAGCCCGACGACAATTCAATTTGGTTTAGATTTTGAGCAGACAGCGCAGCCGCAAACAACGCAAACAAGCCCGCAAGCACTCCTCTTTTCCCTTTTAATTTTTTGATTTCCATCATTTAAGTTATACAGTTATTTTAAAAAAAATATATTTTTAAGTTATCATATAAAAAAATCAAACATAAAAATCCTCCAAATTGCAAAAATTAATCTGCAAAACAGGCCTGAAAGCAAATTATGTTTTATATATAAAACAAAGTCAATATTGGCGCGGAGCATTCGTGGTCATTCCCGGAATTCCGCCTTCCCAGCTTGCGGGTCTTCCAAAAGAAGTTTGCGACTTGGTTCCCCTGTCCCTGCTCGGTTTTTGGCGTTGAGTCTCAACATTGTTGCAGGCGCAAAGAAGCGAAGTTAAAGCCAATGCAAAAAACAAATAAAATATTTTTTTAAAGTTCATAGTCGTAATAATTTTATATTCAAAGAATATAATATTTATTTTAACATTCAGGCAAGATTTAAAAGACACAAAAAAAGCGCGTTTTTTAACGCGCTTTTTTGAAGTCAAAAACGAATTATTCTTCTTCGGCTTCTTCTGCTTCCGCAGGTTCTGCCTTTGGAGCTTCTGCTTTCGGAGCGGCTTCTTCAGCCTTCTTTTCTTCAATGTTAACAACCTTTACAAGCTCCAACACGTCTTGCGCTTCGATTGTTTCGGGCAAGCCTTTTCTCGGGCTGAATTCAAGAACCGCAAATTCTTCGCCGGCTTTCAAAACCTTAGCGTTTGCAATCAAAACACCCTTGTTTGCCAAATTGATTTTCTGCCCGTCAGCCAACTGGTCCTTTTTGCCCTTGTTGATTGTGAGAATGTTGTCGGACTGGGAAACATTCGTAACAACTGCCGTCTGACCTTCGCCGACATAAGGAACAATGTACTTCTTTGTTATCTTTTTCTTGCCCGCTTCCAAATCAATGTCTTCGTAAGTAACGACTTCTGCCAAATCGAGAATTTTCGCTTTTTCAGAAGCTACTTCCAAATCTTTCTTAACTTGGTTTAGCTGGTTTTTCAAAACAGTGTTTTCCTGCTTCAAAGAATCTATTTGAGTATTGTCAACCTGAACATTCTTCGCCGCAACCAACTCCTTCTTGAGCTGTTCGATAAAGGCTTCTTTCTGGCTTACGCTCTTTTGAGAATCTTCCAAGGAAATTTTTGTTTTGCGCAAATCGTTTGAAAGCTTTACTTTTTCGTTGTTCAAACGAACATTTTGATTGCGTTCGCTTTCAAGTTCTCCCGCCAAAGACTTGGCTTTCTGCGTTTGAGTGTCGAGAGAAGCTTTTGTCGCCTTCAAATCCTTGTCAAGCTTGCTTTTCTCGGCAAGGATGCCGGGAACTTGGGCGGATTTCGCAAGAAGAGTGTCGCCTTGGACACCCTGCATGTCGGCATTTGCCTGCTTTATTTGACCTTTTACATTAAACCACATCCAGACGCATGCGATTGCGCCGAGAATAGCTGCGAGACGGAGTACTAACGATAATTTTTTCATATTTTTTTGTTAAATAAATAGCTTTCAATTTTTGCCTTGGCAATTCAAAACCCTTTAATTAAAAGCCTCCCGAATTGCATTGGCATTATAAAAAGACAGACTTCCCGAAGACAGGCATAAAAACCATATCTACAATAGAAACGCCTTATAAGTACAAGAATTTTTCGTTTTTTTCCAAAGTTGTCAAGACTTATATGAAGCACAAAACAAATTTTCTAAAAAAAATTCCCGCAAAAAACAATAAAAGGCGAAGCCCTAAAATTTGTCTATCGACTTCAAAGCCTCTTCCCTGCGTTTTTCCGACTGCTTATCGTAAAGCTTTTCCATATAAGCGCGCATTTTTTTGTCGTAAGAAGCATCGATAAATAACACCGCATCTTTATAAACAGTTGCACGCACTGAGCCGTCAGAAAGCTCGTAATTATAGCCTACGCAAGTATTCGGCTGCAAGGGAATGCCGCATGTCATCTGAAAATTCGGAGTTCTGTTTTCGGGAGCGCGCCCGCCGTAATAGACGTCTTCAACCCCCACGCGATGAATTGAAAATCCCTTGGGATTTTCCAACTTAAAATCAAACATATTGGGCTCGACAGTCCTGTAAATATTGGCGTTTCCAAAAGAGTAAACCATCTTTCTCAGATTGTCGGTGGCGTTGGATTTCTTTATTGTCTCGGTCGAACCGCGCTTGTTTGAATTGCCGCCGCGCTTCGTGCGATCGTCCCTGCGCTTTTTGTCCGCCGCAACCCTCTTTGTATTGGTGTCGGAAGCGGTAAATTCAATATCCTTGTAAATAAGCCCCTGGACTGTCTGCAGAAAATCCCTGTCATTCAAAACTTCGGGGCGAGGTTCAACGAAAATAAACCTGTCGTTGTTCTTTGGCAAAATTTCGGAAAGCGAAACTTTTTCGCCGGATTTTAAAGGCTTCCCTTCGGAGTCATAGAAAACGCCTTGCGGAACGCCGTTTTCGTCAAAATTCACGCTCCACTTCCTGTATTCGGGGACGAAGTTTACCCTCGTCCAATAAACGCCCTCGCGCTTGGAAATGACAGACTCCATCAAAGCTTCAAGCTCTTCGAAAGTCATGGGCTGACCATGCCTGCGGTAAAATTCCATCACCGACAAATCGTCCTGATAGGCATAATGGATTTCCCATCCCTGCAAGTCGTTTTGAGAATAAGTGTCGCCCATTTCAGAACGCGAAGAATTGGGACGCTTGAAATAAAACGAATTGCGGTTTCCCTCAGGTTGCATCAACAGTATGTGGCTGTAAGGAAGCTCCATCGCCTCGCGCAAAGAATCTTCCAATGGATATTGATAAGCGCCGTTTAAACGCGAATTCATGCGCCTTTCAATTTCAGTGCGATCCTCGCCAACTTTGGCAAAAACAGAAGAGAGAATAAAAAAAGAATAGAATAAAAAAAATAACTTCCTCATACCGAAAACTAAAAAAGATTTTTTAAACAATTTCAACAAATTTCTTGAAAGAAAAAAATAAAGAAAATTTTGTTGACGAAACCTAATAAAAAAGTAAATTGAAAAACTTTAATTTATTCAGACAATTTGGTTCTGAAATAAACAGGAGAGGTGACAGAGTGGTCGAATGTGCTCGATTGGAAATCGAGTGTGCGTCAAAAGCGTACCGGGGGTTCGAATCCCCCCCTCTCCGTTTAAAAGCGTTTTAAACTGCGAGTTCAGAGAGCTCGCAGTTTTTTTGTATAAATTTTGCAAAGAGAATGAAGTTCTATTGAAGAAATTTAGAAAAAAAAAACAAGCAAAGCGCAAGCGGTGTGCAGTTTAAAAGTTTTTTCCATAAGGAGAAACAAAGGATGGCGTGCAAGCGCAATCCCCCCCTCTCCGCCAGTTTTGCAAGCCTGCAAACAAGAGCGTTTGCGGGCTTTTTTATAAATATCTGTTTTTATATATGATAATGAAGTGCCAGACAAAATAGATAAAAACGTTGAATTTAAACCTAAAATAGGGTCAACACCAAAGGTTGTGGAATAGCGTTTTTTTGGTAATAGGTTTTTCATAG
>OKTD01000016.1_pt1 | contig 166140 bp, 116 predicted proteins | sample 1606161 | NCBI WGS metagenome assembly OKTD01 (sample SAMEA3879527, study PRJEB24766) | human gut metagenome | biome: human-associated habitat; feature: feces | place: USA | collected 1985/1987 | reverse complement strand
CGAGGAGCGCCAGAGGCTTAAAAAGTTTTTTGAGGACAATCCGGCGATAAAACTTGCCTACGAGTTTAAGGAGAGATTATGCGGGTTGTTGAACAGGAAGAGCCAGACGGCAAAACAATGTAAAGTTAACATAAGGGAGCTGAAAGAAATGATGAAACAGATGAAATACAACGCGACAATAGAGTTTGAGCGATTGGCGGAGACGATAAGCGAATGGTTCTCGCCGATAATCAGGATGTGGAGGTATACGAAGAACAACGGAATAACGGAGGGGTTCCATAGAAAGATGAAGCTAATCCAACGCCGAGCCTACGGATACAGAAACTTTGAAAATTACAGACTAAGAGTACTCGTCGAATGCGGAGTTAAACTATGAAAAACCTATTACCAAAAAAACGCTATTCCACAACCTTTGGTGTTGACCCAAACAAATCATCTAAAAATCCCTATTCCACAATCTTTGGGGTTGACCCAAAATTCATGACGGGATACACCGCGCAAAAATCGCGAAAACAAAACGCGGAGAGAGGGGGATTCGAACCCTCGGTACGGTTTCCCGCACACCTGATTTCGAGTCAGGCACAATCGACCACTCTGTCATCTCTCCTGAAATCTTTTAAATAAAAGAAGTTTTATACGCTACTTTCTATCTTAAAAAGGTCAATATTTTTTTGTTTGTTTTTATGTTTTTACTGCCTTTGTTTTCTATTTACCGGAGTTTTATGCGCATTTTTTTCGTCTATATGCAAAATTTTGTCTTTTTATGTTTGGTTTGCGGATATTTTCAAAAACTTTTACGCATTGCAAAAAAGCCGCTTTTAAGGAAGTTTCAGGCGGCTTTCTTTATTTTATTTTGAGCGTTTCAGGAATGCCAATGCGATTGATAAAACTCCCAAAATAAGGGCGCAGGTTGACGGCTCCGGAATTGCATTGTTTGCGGCGCTATAAAGGTACATTGCCGTTTCAATGTCTTCTTGGCTTGCGGATAGCACCTTTAAGAGTAGTTCGTTTTCGGAAAACTCAATATCCCAATCGCCTGAAAAGGCATCTCCGTTCGACAAGAAGAGCGATACTTGGCTTTCGGAGAAATTTTCGCTGTTTATTGCGCCTCCGTTTATGGCGTTTATCAATGAATATTCGCCAATAAACGACGTCTCAGTTGCGTCGAAGAATATTTCGATATATGCATCGGAAATGTTTATTTCAGCGCCGTCTGAAACTATTTCGGCATGTTTTGCGCTTAGGGAAATGTCTTTAAAAAGAAGCATTCCACCTCCGATATCGCTGTCATTTGAAATGTGCACGGAATATACGGAGTGGGGGCGTATTGTCAGAAAGTCGCCGCTATTCATTTGTATGGATCCTCCGCTGACTTCCCCGTTTTTTAGTATGGTGTTTCTAAGTGTTGAAGAGTCGAGATTTATGTCCCAAGTTCCGCGCATATCCGCAAAACTGAAATCCGCGTTTTCGATGTATGATGATGAAAACGATACATTGCGAAGGAGCGCGTTTTTAAAGCTTGTGTTTTTTATGGTTGAGTAGTTGAAGGAGGCGTTTTTAAGTTCCGCGTTTTCAAACGAAGTCCCGCTGATGTCTGCCGAAGCGAATTTTGCGTTTGAAAGCGATGCATTTGCAAAGTTCGCGTTCGATATCGTTCCGCTCGAAAAGCTTGAGCCATACAGATTTTTATTGGCGAAGCTCCATCTGTCCATTGAATTTCCGTCCAAATTTAGATTGTATAATTCGCCCGACTTCCAGCTTTCGGTAGATTCCATTTGCGTTTTTGAAAATCCCTTTTCGGTTGTGGAGGCAAAATTTGCGCCTTTTATTTTTGCGTTTTCAAAGTTTGCGTCGGCAAGGCTTGAGCCTTTAAATTGGGTGTTTTCAAGGTTCGCGTTGGAGAAGTCCCAAGAGTTCATGTTGTTGCCTGAAAGGTTTGTCTTAGACAAATTTTTTGACTTCCAGCTTTCAGTGGACTCCAGCTGCCCGCGGGTAAATCCTTTTGCTGTCACTGAATCGAGGTTTGCGCCGCGAATATCGGAATTTGTGAAATTCGCGCCTGTAAGGTTTGCGGAGGTGAAGAAAGCCCCTTTAAGGGTTTTCCCCGAAAAATCCCATCCTGAAAGGTTGTTCGAGCTGAAAGATATGCCGCTCAAATCTCCAGTTTTCCAAGTTTGGGTAGAGTATAGTTGCTCTTTTGAAAATGTCGGGGTTTTAAAAAACGAGGCTCCGTTTATTATTGAATTTTCAAATATTGCTCCTCCGAGATTTGCGTCTGAAAAATACGCATCAGTTAGATTTGCTCCCGTAAAATCCGCGCCAGAAAGGTTGGCGGACATAAATGACGATCCGCTGAAATCCCGCTTTGCGTTTTCCGAGGAAAACACAATGTTTTTTGCGGAGGCAAATGAAAATGTTGACATCGTAAAATCTGTCGAATCCCAAACGGAATCTGCAAAATTTACCGAATTTATAGTCGAAAAATAATAGTCCACTTTTGCAGGCGCGCTTTGGGCGAGCGCGAGGGCAAAAAGAAAAGCAGTGGCAAGTTTTTTCATAAAGACGCTCCTTTTCTGTTTTTTAGAACGCATATTGAAATGGCGAAGATTCCCAGCATAGCCGCGCAAGACGAAGGTTCCGGAATGGAGGCGGAAGCGTAAATTTTGCCGTCGGAAGAAAGGACGTATTTTGTACCGCTTGAAATTCCGTTTGAGATGACGGATATTTTTACGTTTTCGCAGCCTTCAAGTTCTATGTCTGAAAACAGCGCATAATCTTCCAAAACGGCGTCGTTTTCTCCGAAGTCCAATACGATGTTTGAATTTTCCCCGAAAGTTATCGATGTTCCTTCTTTTCCGAATATTTCTCCGAATCCCAAACTGTCGTCTTGCGAGGAGGATTCCGAAAGCCTGAAAACAAAACTTGCGCCGTTTGATACAAAATAGCCTTGGTTCCCCATAGATATGTTTATGTTTACGGAAGTTGTGTCGTAAACCACAAACATGTCGTCTGCCGAATCCATTTCAAAATTTGCAACGGAGCCGTCCGTTAAGATGGTATTTTTCAAAATTGCGCCGTCTTGCGCCCAGTTTGACGCTCCTCTAAGGTCGGCGGAAGTAAAATCAGCTCCAGAAACGGACGACCTGTAGCCGAAATTCGCCCCCTGCAAATTGGCTCTTTGGAATGTTGAGCCGCTCCAGTCGGTGTTTGATTTAAAGGTCGTATAAATCGCGGTTGCGTCGTTTAGCGTTGCCTGCGAGAAATCGTACGAATACCATTGGTAGTTTTCTCTCGATATGTTTTGCCCCGACCAGTTTACTCCTGCAAGAAGCGTGCCCGACGACATTGCGGCAAGCGCGGTTAACGATATTGTTCTTTTTATGTGTTTCATTTTTATTCCTTTCGGTTTTATTGCGCAGAATAAAAATGCCGTAAGGAATAACGAATTTGCGCCAATCGCATTTGACAGGCGCATTTATTTCTCGCGTGCATTTTTTATTCCATTTTGAGGATTTTGCGAGAAAGTATGCAATGCGTCCGCACGAAGACAGCGAAACAAAGCGCGATTTCGCAAAACAATATGGTTTTTCAAGACGTCTTCTGGCTTGTATCCATACTTTACCTGCCTTCCCGACAATGCATCAGTGGCGTTTTACGGCAAAGCGTCGAATCTTACAGCGGCGCGTCCGCGTTCGAATTTAACGAACTTCCGTTTCTTGAAAAATGCTGTTTGATATTGAAAATTTACATTTTACTTTGTCAACATATATTTTGCCGAAATGATGTTGTATTATTATAAAACATGCTGAGGAATGTATGGAAAATTACCCAAATTCAATCTTTTTGCAATTTAGAATAGTACGTATATTGTGAATATTGTTTTCGCTCAATGTATTCCGTTAACCTTGAAATTTTTGAAACCGTATTTTTTATTGCATATACAAAAAAGCCGCCTAAACGCAGTGTTTAAGCGGCTTTAAAATTACAGGATGGACGGGATTGGGCAACCCATATTGGTTTTTACTTTGTAAAAATCCGCGATGTTGCAACTCTTCGGGCAACTTCGCAAAGTTCGTTGTCCTCGTCCCGAGCAGATGCTTTACATCGCTCTCGGCGTCGAACCTTTGGTTCTCGTCCCGCTCACTCACAAAAAAACCGCAAAACTTACGTCTTGCGGTTTTAAACGGGATGGACGGGACTCGAACCCGCGAGCTCCGGCGTGACAGGCCAGCATTCTAACCAACTGAACTACCACCCCTAAAAATTCTGTTTAATTGGGTGCAGGGGCTGGATTTGAACCAACGACCTCCAGGTTATGAGCCTGACGAGCTACCAAGCTGCTCTACCCTGCGTCAATTAAAAGCCCCTATGAAAGACTTTTTATTTTTTATTGCAAGCTTTTTTTTAAGAAATTTTTTTCTTCGGGCGATTTTCTTTATAAGTTTTTGATATTGCGGGCTTAATTTTTTTTGAGGTTTGGGCTTTTATTTTTTAATGTCTTGCCTGAAAAATTTTTTTATTGCAGGAAAAGGTGGTCGATTAGGATTTTCGTGCCTATCCCGATAAGGATTATGCCGCCGATCATCTCGGCTTTTCCTCCGACAAACGTGCTTATTTTCTTTCCCAAAACCGCCCCCGCAAGCGTAATTAAAAACGTCACGCACCCGATTATGACGGCCGGAAGCGCGATGCCGCATTTCAGGCATCCGAGAGAAATCCCGACGGCAAGGGCATCTATGCTTGTCGCGATTGACAACATGAAAAGAACGTAAACGTTTGTCGGGTCTCCGTATGATTTTTTTTCAATTTCGCAAGCTTTGCATTTAAACCCTTCCGAGAACATTTTTCCGCCGATGTAGTATAGCAGAACTGCCGCAATCCAGTGGTCTGTTTTTTCGATATATGAGCTTGCGAAAATGCTTGCCTGCCATCCGATGTACGGCATCAATGCCTGAAATCCGCCGAAAAAACCTGCAATGACGAGCATATTTTTAAGGCGGAGCGCGGAATTTGACGCCGCCATGCAAATCGACACGGCGAATGCGTCCATTGAAAGCCCTATGCCTATTAGAATTATTTGCGATATCGGCATTTTTTCAATATTGCACATCCGTCTGTTTTTTCAACGAAAATTTTATGGCTTGCGTTTTCAGCAAAACGTTTGACTTTTCATGCCTTAAAATGGTTTAATAAAAAATTATTCAATTAGAGTTTTGACTTTAAATAATCCATGAAATACGTCCAGCCCGTTGCAATGCTCGTCTTATCAAACATCATTATGACGTTTGCGTGGTACTGGCATTTGAAGATAAAGCAGATGCCGACTTTTCTCATAATATTGATAAGCTGGGGCATTGCGTTTTTCGAATATTGCCTTGTCATTCCCGCCAACCGAATCGGCTATGAAACTTTTAACGCGGCGGAGCTTAAAACCATTCAGGAAGCCGTTACGTTTTGCGTATTTATGGCGTTTTCGGTTTTGTATTTGAAAGAGGAGCTCAGGTGGAACTATTTTGTGGGTTTCGCATTTATAGTTCTTGGGGTGTTTTTTGTTTTTTTAAAGAAATAATTTGTAAAATTTATGGACGCAAACCACATCATTTTGGCGGCGAAAGCCGTAAACATACCTGTAAAGCAGGTTGAGGAAACTGCAAAGCTTTTGGAAGGCGGCGCGACGGTGCCTTTCATTGCCAGATACCGAAAAGAGGCGACAGGGTCTCTTGACGAAGTTCAAATCACGGCAATAAGGGACGAGCTTGAACGCTTGTCTTTGCTCGATGCGCGCAAGAAGTCGATAAAAGATTCCTTGAAGGAGCGCAATTTGCTTTCTTCGGACCTTGAAAAATCCATAGACGAAGCCGAAACCATGGCGCGGCTTGAGGATATTTACCAGCCGTTCAAGCCAAAGCGCAGAACTCGTGCGATGATTGCCAAAGAGCGCGGCTTGGAGCCTTTGGCGCAATTCATTTTGGAAAACCAGAATTCTTCCGTCTCTGAAAAGGCGGGTGGGTTTGTAAATTCGGAAAAGGAAGTAGCAGACGTTGACGCCGCCATTGCGGGAGCCTGCGACATCATTGCCGAAATCGTTTCGGACGATGCCGACGCGCGCTCTTTGATGCGCGATTATTTTGAAAAAAACGCCCTCATGACTTCAAAAGTCATGTTCGGAAAGGAAGAGGAGGGCGCGAAGTACCGCGATTATTTCGAGCTTTCAGAGCCCGCAAGCACCGCGCCGTCCCACAGAATTTTGGCGGTGAGAAGGGGGGAAACAGAGGGCTTTTTGATTATGAGGGTATTGCCCGACGAGATTGGAGCGGTTTCGATTTTAAAAAGACGCTTTGTAAACGGAAGCGGCGAATGCGCAAAAATCGTGGAGCGCGCCGTTGAAGATTCCTACAAGCGTCTGCTTTCTCCCACAACCGAAACTTACATGCGCTTGGAGCTTAAAAAGCGGGCGGACGAAGACGCCGTAAAAATATTTGCAAACAATTTGCGCGAGCTTTTGATGGCGTCTCCGCTGGGGCAGAAAAACGTTTTGGCAATCGACCCCGGTTTCAGGACGGGCTGCAAGGTCGTTGTTTTAAACAGGCAGGGCGCACTTTTGCATAACGGCGTGATTTATCCCGAACAGGGCGCGTTGAAGCGTCAGGAAGCGGGAATGGAAGTTTTGAAGCTTTGCAAGCGGTTTGAGATAGAGGCTGTCGCAATCGGCAACGGAACCGCAAGCCGAGAAACGGAATCTTTCATAAACTCTCTCGGACTTTCAAAGGCTGTTCCCGTTGTGATGGTAAATGAAAGCGGTGCTTCAATTTACTCCGCAAGCGAAGTCGCCCGCGAGGAGTTCCCAAATTATGACATCACTGTCCGCGGCGCGGTGTCGATAGGCAGGCGTTTGATGGACCCCCTTGCGGAGCTTGTGAAAATAGACCCGCAGTCAATAGGGGTGGGGCAGTATCAGCACGATGTAAACCAGCCGCTTTTAAAGCGCACTCTCGACGACGTTGTGATAAGTTGCGTAAACAGCGTGGGCGTTGAAGTCAATACTGCGAGCAGGCAGCTTTTGTCGTATGTGTCGGGCTTGAATGCGTCGGTTGCCGCGAACATCGTGGCGCATAGAGATGCCAACGGGGCTTTTAAGTCCCGCAAAGACTTGCTTTCGGTAAAGGGGCTGGGGGCTAAGACTTTTGAGCAGGCGGCGGGATTTTTGAGAATACGCGGCGGAGAAAATCCGCTTGACGAAAGCGCGGTCCACCCTGAACGCTACGCGCTCGTCTCGCAAATCGCTTCAGACTTGAATGCCGACGTGGCGTCCCTTTTAAAGTCGGCGGAGCTTCGCGCAAAAATTGATTTAAAAAAATATGTTTCAGAAAGCGTAGGGCTGCCCACTTTAAAAGATATTTTGAGCGAACTCGGAAAGCCCGGCAGAGACCCGCGCGAAAAGTTTGAAGCTTTTTCGTTCGCCGACGGAATTTGCGAGATTGAAGACTTGCGCGAGGGAATGCGCTTGCCCGGCATTGTCACTAACGTCACGGCTTTCGGCGCGTTTGTGGACATAGGCGTACACCAGGACGGGCTTGTGCACATAAGCGAGCTTTCCGATACTTTCGTGCGCGACCCGAACGAGGTCGTGAAGCCCCAGCAAAAAGTGAATGTTTATGTTTTGGAAGTTGACAAGGCGCGCCGCAGGATTTCTCTTTCAATGAAGTCCAATCCGCAAAAGAAAGTTATGGGCGCGGGCGACATCGCAAGAAGCGGGCAGAAAAAGCCTTTCAACCCGACAAAAAGCGCGCCGCGCCAAGACAGAAACCAAAACATAAACAGCGCATGGACTTCCGCTTTTGACAAGCTGAAATTTTAGCAAAAACTTCAACAGTATCAAAAAGTTAAATTCCATAAAATTTATCCAAAGTAAATTTGAGGGTTGATTTTTCATTGATATACTTGTTTTCCGCAAACTTAGAACCAAAGGAAAACTTATGTCAAACTCCAGAAAAATCAAAATTTTTGCCGATGCCGCGAATTTGGGCTCGGCAAAAAATCCCGAAACCAACGACTTGATAAATTTCAGGCGCGGCGACAGCCTTGAAATAGGCGTCGCGTTTCTGCAAGACGCGAAAGCGTTCGATATTTCAAGCGCGGTTTCGGCAACTCTCGAAATCTTGGACATTGGCGGATTTAATGCCGTAAATCCGAGGGAAGTGTCGCTTTTGATGCGCAAGGAATGCGCCGAATTTACGCAGATTGAAAGCGGGCTGTCTCTTGGCGAAATTGCCGAAAACGGACTTTTTCACGCCGTATTTTCTTTCGGGCAGCCTGAAACTTCTGTTCCCGCAGGCGAAAAGTGGATGCGGATTTTTGTGGATTTTGCGGACGGCTCGCGCGTTACGTTTTCAAGCGGATGGATTTGTGTTCTGGAAAATTATTCGGCGGAGCCAAACTTGCTGCCGTTAAATAATCCGCGCTACTACACAAAGGCTGAGGCAGACGAGGTTTTTCTTTCGGCGCAAAAAAATTTGGGCGATTTATCAGACTCAAAAATTGCCAGAGACAATCTGGGGGTCTTTTCAAAAAGCGAAACCCAAGGAATTGTAAACCAAGCTGTTGCTGGGAGCCATTCGCATGCGCAGTATCTTGAAAAATCTTTAAATTTGTCGGACTTGCCCGATGCAAATACCGCGCTTAATAATTTGGGCGGCGTGAATCAGGGCGACTTCTTTGAACTTCAAAGCGCGGTAAATGAGAATAAAAAAGGATTGCAAACACTGGCATTTGCAAAGGAAAATTTTGCCGTTGCGCGGTTTTGCGGCGGATATTTGAAAACGAAGCCGATAAATTGGAAGCCTATGGCGTACTCTTTTTGCTTCAATTTGAAGCTTGATAAAATTCCATCGTCTTGCGCTCCGATTTTAAGCGTTTCGGATGTTTTGAAAATTGCGGCAGACGAAAGCGGAATCGGCGTTTCGGTTAAAGCGGGGGAATCAGAATTTACTTCTATTTTTTCGTATGAAGCTTCCGAATTTGAAATCGGAAAATCAAATGCCCTTGTTTTCATAGTGGATTTTAAAAGCCGTTTCATAAAGCTTTTTGCAAACGGAAAGCCTGTTGTGGCGGCGTCTTCGGGCGCGTGGGGAGAAATTAAGAATTTTTCCGCGCAGTGCTTAATCGGTTCCGACGGGAATATTGCGGCGGAAGGCATTGAAGTTTCGCGCGCAAAAATTTTTAACGCGGATATGTCCGCTGAAAATCCCGTGTATTCGGTTGATGATTTTTCGGGCGGCATGGGGGAATCGCGTTTTTTGCTTTTGGGCGTAAATCAGAATTCAGACGAGAATTTGGGGGCTTCGTCGAATGGCGGATGGGCGAACGCGTCCGCGAAAAGGGGCGATTGGTCTGCCTCAATCGGGGGTTATAATTCGAGATATATAGCAAATGCGGATTTGTCGGACGATGCAGAAGCCGCGGCATTGGGCATAGACTATGCCGTTGACTATTCATCACAGCCGGGGTCGATAAATCCCGCAGGCTATCCCGCAACTGCTTATTTGTACAATAACGCAATAAACTTGAAAGAGTTTGCCGGCAGGACAATCCAAGCGCATATTTCTTTTTACGCAAAAAAACTGAATGCAAACGGCGGCATATTTGTGCGGTTGAGCAAATCTGCGGGCAACAGCGCGAAGTTGGAAACTTTTTCCCCATCGCTTTTCAGTTCGGATTCTTGGACTTTTATAGACAAAATCGTGGAGTTTCCCGTTCCCGATGTTTCAATTCCCATAAGAATTTCGATTTGTGCGCCTGAATCCGATTCAAGCAGTTTGGGGGCATACAGGCTGGCAAAATTCAATTTCGAAGTTTTGGGCGCGCTGGCGAGCTTTGACATGCAGGCGGATTCAAACCAAATAAAAGACTCTTCTTTAAATCAAAACCATGCCGAGTCTTTCGGATTGGTTGATTTTTCTCTGAAGAAAAATCCCGCGCATTGTTTTGAACGCCTTGCATGGGCGGGAACGCAGGCGTCGCAGGAAAGCAGCGTGGCAATTCCGAAAAATTCGATAGTCGAGATATTCGCAAAAAGCGCGTCGGAAGTTTCAATTTCCGCATGTGTAAATTCAAAGACGCTTTCAGCCGATTTGGGAGCGAACGTTCTTGCAAGGGTAGGCGAGTGGATTTCCGGAGAAGATTGCGCCGCGACAGTTTCTCCTTCGGGAATTTTTACGGGCGAGATTGAATTTTTTTACAAAATAGAAAGGCTGTAAAATGAAGATAAAATTACATGACGGCGTTTACGCCGAAATCAAGAGCATAAAAATCGTTTTCGACTTGGTTGACGACAGTGGCGCGGCAATAGAAAACGAAGATGTGAAGCAGTCGCCAAACTCCGTGGCGGAAATAAGCGGCGATAACTTGGATTGCGTGGAAATTCCAAGGTCTCTATTAGTTTCGTCGGTGTTTGCGGGCGAATAACAGGGAATTAAAAAAATTCGTCTATTTCATTGAGGCGGCATCGGCATTGTTTCAATGCCGCCTTTTTTATTTTCAGATTGTAAACAAACAGGAGACTGCATCTTTTGCAATCTCCTTGGTTTTAAATATTTGCCTCTGTTAAGCGCAGGTTATATGCTGCGGCAGTCGTTTTCGTCTTTTACCGTATAGCCTGAATCTTGGCGGCTGTGGTTTATTGCGTTTTTCTTTACGTAGGCGTCGTGAAAATCCTTTGCCTCCATGCCCAAAACCTGCGCGATGGAAATCAAAAAGTGGAGCATATCGACAACTTCGACTTTTGCGTTTTGCGCGTCGAATTTCTGGTATTTCGCCCACCATTTCCAAGGCACTGAATCAGTAAGCTCCGCCGATTCCTGCTGGAGGGCGCGTATGTAGTTCAATACCCATTTTATGCGCTCTTCTTCTGTCAAGTTTTTGGAGTCAATGCCAATGCGCTTGTTAAGCTCATATTGCATTTGAAAAATTTCGTCTAATTTATCCATAATGATTTTTATTTTGCCGAAAAATTCGGTTTCGTCAAATTTTAAGTTCGTTTAGCGCGGTTTTTAACTGCAATTCAAGATTTACCGAATTGAACCGCAGAACAGGGGCGGGCGGAAGGGCCGCCATGAAATTCCTGCCGTAAGGTTTGCTTACAAGGCGGGAATCCAAGAGAGAAATTATGCCCTTGTCGGTTTTGCTGCGTATGAGCCTTCCGACGCCCTGCCTGAATTTAATTATCGCTTCGGGGATTGAAAGCTGTATGAAAGGCTTTCCGCCCTCGCTTAAAATTTTGTTGTTTCGCGCTTCTACGAGCGGGTGCGATGGGTTTGCGAACGGAAGTCGGGTTATAATCACTTGCGACAAAGCTTTCCCTGGGACATCGATTCCCGTCCAAAAAGAGTCTGTTCCGAGCAAAACCGCATTGCCGTGCTCTTTAAATCTTGCAATCAGCTCCGCGCGCGGCATCTGCTTTTGGACGAGTATGCGCCTGTCTTTCAAAATATTGCTTTCGTAGAGAAAATCGGCAGTCTTATTCATCTCGTAATAGCCGGTGAATAGGACGAGGGTGCCGCCTTCGACGCCCGCGCAGAGCCTTTCGATTATTTTTGCGATGTTTTCGCAGTCGAGTTTTTTCGAGTCTTTGTCGGGTTCGGGCGCGTCGTTGCAAAGCATTACGCGCATGTTTTTTTTGTAGTCGAAAGGAGAATTTGCAACGAATTTTTCCGCCGCTTCCGCCCCCGTCTTTTCGATGAAGCTATCCAAATTGCCCTTTGATGTTGCAAGCGTTGCGGACGTAAGTATTACCGATGTTTCGCGCTCGAAGAGAACTTCCCTTAAAATGGGAGCGACGTCTATCGGCGCGCTTTGAATGGAGACGTTTTCGGAAGAACCGCTTTTTTCAACCCAGTAAACATGGTCGCGCGAGCTTAAAAAAACGGCGTCTTGCAATGCGTTTCTGGCGGCGATTATTCTGCGCTGATAGTCCTTTATCTCAGATGCCGCCTGTTCGGATTGGGCGCGGGAGGCGAGGGAGGCGAGTGTTTGCGCGAGAATTTCCAAAGGTTTATCGAGAGTGTTTTCAATCCATTCCGGAGAGGAGAGCGACACGGTGTCGCGCTTTGTCAAATATTTTTGCCTGACAGAGGCAAAGAATTCTTCACTTTCTCTAATGGCGTCTGCAACAACGTCTTTTTCGATTTCTCTTGCAAGACCTCCGCGCATTATAAGCCCCCTTTTTTTGCGCGGATCGTAAATTCGTTTAAGTTCCCTGTTTAGAGCTCTGCTTGAAATTGAAAGCCCGAAATTTTCCGCCGCGACGTCATGTATTAAATGGGCTTCGTCCAAGACGCACATGTCGTTTGAAAACAAAACGCCCTTTGAGCCTATTTCACTCGCAGCTCCGCTTGCAATCAACGAAAAAAGCAGGCTGTGGTTTACGATTACGACATCAGCTCCCGCGATTTTCTTTTTTGCTTTCTGGTAGAAGCAAAGCCCGTCGGAGCAGTTTTTTAGCGTACAGGACGAGGAGTCGGCGTTTACCCATCCCCAGACTTCGGGCATGGGCGGCGGATTCAGCTCTTCGTAGAGCCCCGTTTCGGTGGTTAACGCCCATTCGCGTATTCTTTCAAGCTCCGCGGCTTCCTTGGTTTCAAAAAGTTCGGTTTTTTCGGCGATTGCTCTTCTTAGGCGGGTTGTGCATAAGTAATTCGCCCTGCCGACCAAAAAAGCGGTTTTGAAGTCCGCAAATTCGCGCAGGGTTTCGTCGCGCGTAAAAAGCAGCTTAACGAGGGGCAAATCCTTGTTTAAAATCTGCTGTTGAAGGGCTATCGTGTTTGTCGAAACTATGAGCGGGCGTCTTGTTCTTTTTGCCGCGATAATTCCGGGTATCAAATATGCGAGGCTTTTGCCGACCCCAGTACCTGCTTCAAAAACCAAAGGGGTGTCGGATTCAAACGCCTGCGCGCAAAATCTCGACATCTCCTCCTGTTCGGGACGGTGCTCAAAGCCGAGATATTCCTGCATTGCGCCGCCCGCCTTGAAAATGGCATCGCTTGTTTCCGAAAGGAAAAGCGGCTGTTTTACGTCGGGGGAGTACATTTGCGGCGCAATGGCGGATTTTTGTGTTAAAAGGCTATGCGCGCTTTTTGAAATTGCGCATGTGCTTTGCCGCGCGCATCATGCCGCCGAACGAGCCGAAAATGTCGCAGACCGCGCTTGGCTCATAGCCGCTGTGGAGCATGCAGTCTTTGCATTCGGGGCGCGTGCCGTTGTGCCCGAGCTTGTATTGGTCGATGCATTCCAGCAGTTCTTTGTAAGTTTTGACGTATCCGTCGTTAATCAGATAGCAGGGTTTCTGCCATCCGAAAATGCTGTAGCAGGGGTTGCCCCACGGGGTGCATTCGTATTCCTGTTCGCCTTTCAAGAATGCGAGAAAACTCGGCGAGTGGTTGAAAACCCATTTCGGATCGGGGTTCGACAAGATTTTGCGGAACAGTTCGACCGTCTTTTTGCGTTCGAGGAATATGTCTTGGCTTGCCGCCTTTTCATAGGGAAAACCGGGGGAAATCATCATTCCTTCGACGCCGAGAGCCATTGTTTCGTCAAAGTGCTTGCGGACAAGTTCCGGGTCGGCATTGTTGAAAATCGTGGTGTTTGTCGTTACTCTGAAGCCTCTTTTTACGGCTTCTTTGATTGCCTCGACTGCGATTTTATGCGCTCCAAGCTTATTTACCGACTTGTCGTGGACTTCTTCAACGCCGTCTAAATGTATGCCGAAAGAGAAGAACTTGTTCGGCTTGTAAAGGTCGATTTTTTTCAATAAAATCTGCGCGTTTGTGCACATGTAAATGTACTTCTTGCGGTCGATGAATCCCTGTATCATTTCAGGCATTTCCGGGTGGATTAGCGGCTCGCCGCCCGCAATGCTCACCATTGGCGCGCCGCATTCTTCGATTGCCGCCCATGCGTCTTCTTTTGGCATTCTCTTTTCGAGGATTTCTCTCGGATATTGTATTTTTCCGCATCCCACGCAGTTTAAGTTGCATTGGAACAGCGGCTCCAGCATCATTACGAGAGGGTAGCGTTTTACGCCCTTTATTGAATTTCCGATGGCGTATTTCGCCACTGTCATTGCTTGTGAAATCGGTACTGCCATAATTTTTTCTACTCTGGATATTTTTTTTAATCTTTCAACCTTTTTTTAATGCTTGCAAATTTCCGTCTGTTGATTTTTATAACGCAGTTTATGAAAAATATAACATTGAATATTTTTTTGGCGTTGGCTGCGCTTTCCTCATTGCCGCTGAACGCCGATGTTTTTGTGCTTAAAAACGGCGATAGAATTACAGGCGAAGTCGCCGCCAAAACGGACGACAAAACTTCGGTTCAAACTCCGTATGCCTTAATTGACATACCAAATTCGGAGATTGTTTCGGTTTCTGCGGTTCCTACTGACAAAAAACAGGAAGAAATTGCCAAAGAGGCAGTTGCGGAAAAGCCTGCGGAAGAGTCCGCCGCGCAGAATGCCATAGCCGCTTCGGATAAACCCGCGGAAAATGTTGCAGAAGAAAAATCCTTCATAGACGAATACAAGGATTTTGTTCACGGCATAGTCCCCGAAGGCTGGGAATTCAAGCTTACGGGCGCGGTGGAGTACAGAAAGACGGATTCGCAGACAACTTCCTACACTTTCGGCTTTGAGGGCTTCAAAAAGTGGGGCGAATTGGACGAATTCAAGTTTAACGCCTATTACGACTACGCCTACGAAAAGGGCACTCTCGACAACGGCATGTCTTACCGCAACAAGACTACCGACAAGTACGGTATCGGCACAAACTACAAGCATTTCTTCGACCAGGCGTCGAACTGGTATTTCACGAACACCCTTGCGTATTCGGTTGACATGATTAAGGGCATTAAAGATCAGGTTGATGAAATCGTGGGTCTTGGACGCTCTTTCAAGTTTCTTGACGAAAAACTCGTAATCAATGTTTCCGTAGGCCCTTCCATTCGCTATGTAAATGCCGACGGATACGACGAGCACTGGGTGCCGATGGCGACTTTCATGGAAGATTTGACATACAAATTCCACAAGTATTCGCGCTTCGAGCAGAATTTCTTTGCGGGCATTTCTTTGACGAATGTGCACAAGTATAATTATATGTTCTCCGCAGGCATCGTATTTGAGGTTACGGAAGTCGTAAATTTGGCGGCGAGATATTTTTACAGCTACGACGCCGTCAACTCGGGTTCTGCCCAGAAGAAGGAAGAACGCCTTACTCTCGGCTTTGAAATTCCCCTTAAATAAGGATTGCGAATTTGTTTTTTTAGCGCGGAAGCTCTTTTCCGCGCTTTTTTTTGCTCAAAAACATCAAAAGCGTCAATTCCAACAAATTTTTCAACGCCATCTTTGACGGGGTTTGCCAAATCCTTTAAAATGGCGCAATGAACATTGAATCCGCACAGTATGTGGGCGCGGGGCTTATGGTTTTAAGCTCTCTCTTGGGGGCGTATTATCTTGCCCTCAAAGTAAGGCAGTTCCATTTGCAGTCCCGCGACCCGAATTTGTCTTTTGTAACGCATTCGCACCTCGAAAAGCTTAGGGGCGAATTTATACGCATAATGTCGGAGGCGACACACGACTTGCGCACGCTTCGCGCGGAAATCCGCGAGGACACGCGCCTTATGCAGCGGCAATACGGGGCGTCTCTTTCGGAAATGCGCGAGTTGATTTCAAAAAACGCGCAAAACATAAGCTCTTTGGCGGCTCAGGCAGCCTTGGCAAACCAGAGAATTTCGGAACTTACAGTCAAAACTGACAAGCTTTCGATAAAATTTAAGGATTAGCATGGACGCACAAAAAAAGAATTTGTCGCGCAGGGCGATATTGCTTCAACTACAAGCCGCCTATCCCGCCGCAATGTCGGACGAAATTCTGATGCAGGGACTGAGGCTTTCAGGTGTTGAATTAGACGAAAAGCAGTTTTTTGCCGACATTGAATATCTTGCGGGGCTCGGGCTTTTGGAGCGTGTTTCATCTTTTATAAGCGCAGGATTTAAGCGCAGCAGGCTGACTTCAAGAGGCGTTTCGTTTTTGGAGTCGGAGGGGTTTTAGTATGGAAGTTGAAAATAAAACCGGCGGGGTAAAATCCTCAAAATCCAAGACTGCGGCGGATTTTTCCGCGCATTTGAAGCGCATAAAGGCGGCAAAAAAACTTGCCGATAAGGCGTCTTGCGGAAAGTCCACTATAGCCGAAGCCACCATTGAGGCGGCTTGGGAGCTTTTGTTCGATTTCTTTTGCAGGACTCCGTCTGAAAATTTCGAGCTTTCCGACTTGAATACTCTTTCGGGCGTGATTCACAAGCTCGTCTCTTCTGAAAACGGCGCGAAGGCGAAGAGCTCGGCGGCGTCCGAAATCAAGCCTGCGGGGGAAATCACAGAAGACGTTTTGCGCAAAATCGAAAAAAAATTAAAGCTTTTGTAAAAAATGCGCGAAGACTTCTTTTTGCCATACCAGAAAAAATGGATTTTGGACAATTCCAAAATCAAAATCATGGAAAAATCCAGACAAATCGGAATGAGCTGGACTGCCGCCTATTCGCTTGTCAGAGAGCATTCGAAAACCTCCTCAAAGCTCGATTCATGGGTTAGCTCTCGCGACGAATTGCAGGCGCGGCTCTTTATTGCCGACTGCAAAAAGTTTGCGGAAATTTTGGATATTGCGGCTTTTGAAATCGGCGCGGCGCGCTCTTTTTGCGGAGACGATGCCGGAGCCAAAACGCTGCTGTTCAAAAACGGCACTTCCATAAACTCGCTTTCTTCCAACCCCGACGCTCAGGCGGGCAAGCGGGGGACGAGGATTTTGGACGAGTTTGCCTTGCATCCCGACCCGCGCAGGCTTTATTCGATAGCCTATCCCGGCATAACATGGGGCGGAAGGCTTGAAATCATTTCAACGCACAGGGGGAAGGAAAACTTTTTCAACAAGCTTTTGGAAGAGGCTCGGTTTGGCGCAAATCCCAAAAAAATTTCAGTCCACAGGGTCACCTTGCAGGACGCCCTCGAGCAGGGATTTCTGGAAAAATTAAAGGCGGCGTCAAGCCCCGAAAGCGAAATCGCGCAAATGGACGAGGCTGAATATTTTGACTATGTGAAAAACTCGTGCGCCGACCATGAAAGCTTCATGCAGGAGTATATGTGCGAACCTTTCGACGACAATTCGTCGTTTTTAAAATACGATTTCCTCTTGAAATGCGCTTACGATGAAGGCGAAGACTGGCGCAGGGTTTCAAGCGGAGTTTTGTTTTTGGGCGTTGATGTGGGCAGGTGCAAAGACTTGACCGTTTTTTGGCTTCTGGAAAAACTGGGCGACACTTTGTACACGCGGGACGTCAAGTCCATGCAAGACGCGTCGTTTGCCGAACAGGAGTCGGTTTTGTATTCTTACATGCAAAATCCCGCTTTGCGCAGGGTATGTATCGACAAAACGGGAATCGGCAGGCAGTTTGCCGAGAGGGCGGAGGAGCGTTTCGGCTCTTCGAGGGTGGAGGGAATATCGTTTACGGCGGCAGTCAAGGAGGAGCTTGCCTATCCCCTTCGCACGGCTTTTGAAAGTTCGAAAATACGCATTCCAAATTCTGCGGAAATTTTTGCCGATTTGAGGGGAGTGAAGCGCAAAACTTCGCTTTTGGGCGGGGTGAGATTTGTGGCGGAATCTTCCGCCGACGGGCATTCCGACAGGTTTTGGGCTTTGGCTCTCGCGAATTTCGGCTCGAAAGAGGCGGACGCAAAAGTCGAGCTTATCGCGAAAAAAACAAATGAATTCGTCTGGTAAATTCCGATAAATTTTTATAAATGTAATTGACAAAAATAAGTATTAAATCTTAAATTCAAGGCATATTGGCAATTTATTGAAACCACTGTTTCAACTCGTAAAAAATATGGACAAGCAAACGGAAATTATAAACATTACCAAGAAATCTGCCGCCTGCGGGCTTTTGCTCGAATCTGCATGCAAGAATATTTGCGAATGGGTCGAAAGCGGCATTCTTCAAGATTGGGCTTTATCGAGCGTCTTGGAGCTTTTTGAAGGGAAATTTTACGAGGAGTTAAACGACAGGTTTTTCAAAACCATAGAGTTCGGGACGGGCGGAATGCGCGGCAGAACCATCGCAAAAAACAAGGCGTCTTTCGAGCTTGGCAGCGTCTCTTCGCAGGGGACTCCCGAACACGCGGCAGTCGGCTCGAACTGCATGAACGACATCAATGTGGCAAGGGCGACAATGGGGCTTTTTGCCTACTGCAAAAAGTGGTGCGATGAAAATTCTCTCGGCGCGCCCAAATTGGTCATAGCCCACGACGTCCGCCATTTTTCCCGCCATTTCTGCGAGCTTGCGGCTTCTGTATGGTCAAAGCTCGGAGGCGTTGTAAAAATTTTCGACGGACCGCGCTCCACTCCCCAGCTTTCCTATACCGTCATAAGAAGCGGCGCAACTGCGGGCATAGTCATTACAGCTTCCCACAATCCGTCGAGCGACAACGGATATAAAGTGTACTTTTCAGACGGCGCGCAAGCCGCATTTGAACATGCCGACGGCATTGTCTCCTGCGTGAAGTCGGTCGATTTAAAGAGCGTGAAAGATTTTTTGGAAATAGATTTAAAAAATGTCGAAACCGTAGAAAAAAGCTTGGAAGATTCGTACATAAAGAGCTTGGAAGACTGCGTCATCGATAAAGACATAATGCGCAAAAATCCTCCGAAAATCGTCTTTACTCCCGTCCACGGCACGGGAGCCGTGCTTTGCCCCGAGGTTATGCGGCACTTCGGTTTGGAGCCGATTTTGCAGGAAGAACAGATGGTGATGGATCCGCGTTTCCCCACGGTAAAGCAGCCCAATCCCGAATATGCCGAAACTCTTTCGATGGCAATTTCTCTTGCCAACGACACGGGCGCAGAATGCGTTGTCGCGACCGACCCCGACGCCGACAGAATGGGCGTGGCTTTCAGGGCGCGAAACGGAGAAATGAGGCTTTTGACGGGCAATATGATAGGCTCGCTTTTGTGCGACTACCGCATTTCAAAAATGATTGAGCGCGGCATTATAAAAATCCCCGAAAATTCCGCGATAATAAAAACTTTTGTAACAAGCCCATTGCAGGACGCCATCGCGTCCTCTTACGGGGTCAAGTGCATAAACACCTTGACGGGCTTTAAATGGATTGGCGCGAAGCTTCGCGACTATCAGGAAGAGCTTGAAAGCAAGGTTGCCAATTTGGACTATCTTAATCTTTCGTATTTGGAAAAGGCAAGGCTCTTGCAGAAAAATTCTACTTTCTTTGTCTTTGGCGGAGAGGAAAGCTACGGCTTTTTGGGAACGGACAGCGTTAGGGATAAAGACGCGAATATGGCTGTGATTATGTTTAGCGAGCTTCTCGCTTATTTAAAGAGCGCGGGCAAGACGGTTGACGAGTATTTGGACGAAATTTATCTTAGAAACGGCTATTTCCTCGAAGACTTGAAGAGCGTTTACAAAGAGGGCGCAAGCGGCTCTGCTTACATAAGGGATTTTTTGAACATGCTTGAAAATTCTCCGCTTGAAAGCGTAGGCGGCGTGAAAGTTGCAAGCGTTTTGAATTTTTCAAAAGACGATGTTTTCGACGCGGACGGAAAGAAAATCGCAAAGGAAAAATTCTTCTTCTACAAGCTTGAAAACGGGTATTCGTTTGCGATAAGGGCGTCGGGCACAGAGCCTAAAATCAAATTTTACGCATTTGCGCGCGAGAATGTAAATTCAGCGGCAGAGCTTTGCGGCGCAAAAGCGGACGCGCGCAAAAATTTGACTGCGCTTTTGAATGCCATTGAAGAAATATTTAATTCCTATAAGGCATAATTTCGGAAAAATAAAACAATTAAAAACGCGCCTTTTACGGAAAGGGCGCGTTTTTTTTTACAAATTGATTCCATAAAAAATCGCGAAGTTTTACGCTTCGCGATTTTATTTGTTTAATTTATTTTTTTAAGAGCTTAAAGACGTCTTTTACCTGTTTTGTGATTTCATCGGCTTCGTCTTTTGTTATGTCTCCCGCCGCGCTTCCAATATCCAAAGCCAAATTCTTTATGGAAGACAAGGTTTGGATTGAGAAGTTTGAAATGATGTCAACAATCGCTCCGGAAACGGTCGTTCCGCCTTCCTGCGAGCCTATGCCCTCTATCGTAAACGACGGCAGTTTTACGGAAGATACGTTTTTGCCGCTTGAATAAGAAAGCATGCCGTCTTCAAACACGACTTTGTTTATGCGTATTTTCATAGGTTTTGAGTCCGCTTTTCCTTCGGAAACCGCTTCGGGTTTTGCCTGCTCTTCGGAGGCGTCGGATTTGTTTTGCGGAACCATTGAAAGAAATCTGTTTTCGATTTCCTTTATGTTGTTTTTAGACATTATGCTAAGAAGCGTTGAATTCTTTTCCTTTTCGAGCTGTACGCGCGGAGCGGAAATTCTAATCTCGTCAATTTCAAGAGGCGCTTCTTTTTTTAGAGCTGCAAGCGTGATTTTTGCGCGCATGAAAACTTCCCCGAACGATATTGCAGTCGCCTTTGTGTAATCGGGCTGGGGGTTTGCAATGTAAAAGTTGCTTATTTTTATTTCCTGGTCAGTCAGGTTTATGCTTACGTCTCCGCCCATGTCAACATTCGCCATTTTCCCAACGCCCTTTATTGCCTGGCTTACTATAAGCCCGCCGAAAAAGTAATAAACAACCCCCATCAACACGACAAGCAGGGCAATCCACTTTATTATGGTAAACAGGCATCCGCCTTTTCTTGTATTTTGATTTTTCATAATGCCTGAATTATTGTTTTTGATAAAAAATTTTTCAAGAAGTTTTTGCTTATGCGCGTTTTAATAATGTTATTTGCCTGAACATTTCGTAGGCGGCTATACCCGCCGAGGTTGACAGGTTTAGAGAGCGCATCGCTGTGTTTGGTTGTGGAATGGTGATTCTGAAATCCGCCAGTTCTTCATGCAGGAAATCGGGCGCGCCTCTGTCTTCCGAGCCGAAAACGAGGGCGTCTCCCGCTTGAAATTCCGCTTCAAAAATCGTTTTTGACGCCTTTGTCGTCAACAGCCACATCCGTTTTGAGGCGTTCGGGCTTGACTTGTATTCCTGCCAGTTTTGGTAGTGGTGGACGTCGAGGCTCTTCCAGTAGTCCATGCCGCTTCGCTTTAGCTTCGCGTCGGTAATCTCAAAGCCGAGGGGGTGGATAAGGTGGAGTCTTGCATTCAAGACGGCGCACATTCTGCCGATGTTTCCCGTGTTTTGCGGAATTTGCGGATTGTGAAGCACTATGTTTATGTAGGGGAAATCCATTTTTAGCGGTAGTTGCGCAGGCTCATTGCGCGTTTTGCCTCGCGCATGGCTTCGGCTTTTTTTATGCTTTCGCGCTTGTCGTACAGCTTTTTACCTTTGCAGACAGCAATTTCGACTTTTGCGAAGCCCCTTTTAAAGTATATTCTGATTGGTATTATCGCCGCGGAATTTTTTTCGACTTCCGATTTCAGCTTTAAAATCTGGTTTTTGTGGAGCAATAGTTTGCGCTCGCGGGTTGCGGCGTGGTTATATATGTTGCCGAAATCGTATTCTGAAATATGGCAGTTGTACAAAATCGCCTCGCCGCGGTCTATTCTCACGAAGGCGTCTTGAATTTGGGCTTTGCCCGCGCGCAAACTCTTTGCTTCCGTTCCCGAAAGCACAATGCCCGCCTCAAAAGTTTCGCCGATAAAATAGTCGTGCGAAGCCTTGCGGTTGCGGATTTCGGTTATCCGCGCGGATATGTCTTGTTTTTTTGCCATTTTATGTGAATACGACAAAACCGCCCACAACTTAATGTTCCAAGCGGCAAATCGTCAAAGAAACTGTGCGCAAACTATGCGTTCTTTTTGATGTCGTAGAGTTCGTAGGAGAGTTTGTCCTTTATGATTTCAAGAAGGGCAACATCTTCAAGCGAAAGCTTTTCGAGCGATTCAACGCAAGGTTTTGAACCCGCTTTAAGCTGCTTTACGCGGCGCGAAACCACGTTAATCAATATGTTCGGGTCCTGAATTTTTTGTTGAGCCTGTTTAAGATAATCGTTTCTCAAAATAAATCCTTACTCTTAAAATTAAGTATTTAAACAAATATAAAGCGGCGGTTTTTTGCAACACATTTTTTTTATTTTGCGCAATAATCTTAAAAAACTTGCAAAAGGCGATATTTTTTTTGAATATTCTTTATATGGGATTTGCCGTTTTAAAGACGATTTTTAAGCTGCTTGCATTCGTCGTTGCAGGCTTCGTTTCTCTGTGTGGATTTTGCGCTGAGAAAACGGCGGCGGGCGCGGCTTGGGTTGAAGCGGATATTTCGGGCGAAATTTCAAAGCCTCAGGTTTATATTTTAAAGAGGGCTTTCAAGCTTGCCGAATCTTCAAATGCCGACGCCTTGATTATAAATATGGATACTCCCGGCGGCAGGCTCGACGCCATGCTTGAAATAATGGAGATGATTTCCTCTTCAAAACTGCGCACAATCTGTTATGTAAATCCGAACGCCGTTAGCGCGGGGGCGTACATTGCCTTTGCGTGCGATGAAATTTGGTTTTCCCCGACGGGGGTTATGGGCGCGGCGGAGTCGGTGTTGTCGGACGGCGGAGATGTTCCTAATTCGATGAAGCGCAAGATAGAATCTTTTTTGTCGGCAAAGACCAAGGCTGTTTCGGGCGGAAACGAAAACAGGTCGCTTGTGCAGCGCGCCATGTCGGAGCCTGATTTCGAGCTTAAAATAGACGGGAATGTATTGAAGGAAAAGGGCGCTCTTTTGTCGCTTACGGCAAATGAAGCCGTGAAAGTTTACGGCAATGCGCCTCTTCTTGCAAACGGCATCGCAAATTCGCCGAAAGAGATTGCCCGAAAGATTTACGGAGATAAAACGCCCGTAAAAATCGAGAAGATAAGCCTTACGGCATTTGAAAAAATTTCAAAATACATTGTGTCTTTTTCCGCTGTCCTCATGGGGATTGGAATGTTCTTTTTGTTTTTGGAGCTTAAAACTTCGGGCTTCGGCATTTTGGGGATAGCAGGTGTTCTCTTTATGCTTCTTGTGTTTCTCGGCTCCCACATGGCGGGGCTTGCGGGATACGAGGCGGCGGTTTTGTTCGGGCTGGGAATGGTTTTGATTTTGCTTGAAATCTTCTTGTTTACAGGGACTTTTGTCTGCGCGTTTTTCGGCATAGCCTTGATTTTGGCTTCTTTGGTCGCGGCGGGGATAAGCTTGCCCGAAGGCTCTTGGATTCCCGATTCTTCCGCACTTGTTTCGAGCATTTGGAAGTGCATTTTTTCAATCGCGCTTGCGTTTGCGCTTTTGGCGGTTTTCGGCAAATTTTTCAAAACGACGAGCCTTTGGAAAAAATTTGTGCTTGAAGGCGGTTTGGGAATGGGGCGGAATTCCGATAATCTGAAAGAAGCAGAGGATAATTTGACAGGTTCTATCGGAGTAGCCTTTACCGATATGGTTCCGAACGGAAAAGTCGAAATAAACGGAAAAATTTACGACGCCGCAAATTCGGACGGTTCATTTCTCAAAAAGGGGGCTGAAATCGTGGTTGTCGGCAGCAGTTCATTTGAATTAAAGGTAAAATCTAAAAATTAAAGGATATGGAAAATATGTTCATTGCATCGATAAGTATTGGCGCAATTTTTGCAGTGGTTGCCGTAATCGCGGCAATCGTTGTATTGTTTGTGATATTCAGCTTCTTTAACACATGGTTAAAGGCAATGCTTGCGGGTGCTCCCGTCAGCATGGTTACTCTTCTTGCAATGCGCCTAAGGGGTGTGCCTTACGGGCAGATAGTTGAAGCGCGCATCACTGCCGTCAAGGCGGGCTTGGATTTGACGATTGAAGATTTGGAAAAGCATTATTTGGCAGAAGGCGCGCTGTTGCAGACAATTCAGGCTCTAATCGCCGCAAACAAGGCGCGCATGAACATGACTTGGGAAGACGCCACAAGAATCGACCTTGCGACGAAAGGCACGGGCAAGACCGTCCTCGAAGCGGTGAGAACTTCAATCAACCCCAAGGTCATCGACTGCCCTGCGGCAACTTCGGGCAAGACTTCCATCGACGCTGTCGCAAAAGACGGCATTCAAGTAAAGGTAAAAGCGCGCGTAACAGTCCGCACAAACCTCGACAAATTCGTGGGCGGCGCGCAGGAAGAAACCATAATTGCAAGAGTAGGCGAAGGCATCGTAACGACAATCGGCTCTTCCGAAACATACAAGTATGTTTTGGAAAATCCCGACAGAATTTCAAAGGTCGTCCTCGACAGGGGCTTGGATTCGGGAACTGCGTATGAAATCCTTTCAATCGACATTGCCGACGTTGACGTAGGCGAAAACATAGGCGCGAAATTGCAGGAGGCGCAGGCTATCGCAAACAAGAACATGGCGCAGGCCCAGGCGGAAATCCGCAGGGCGGCGGCAGTCGCGTTGGAGCAGGAAATGAAGGCTAAAATTCAGGAGATGAAGGCGAAAGTCGTGGAAGCGGAAGCGCAGGTTCCTCTCGCTCTTGCCGATTCCCTCAAAAACGGCAACATGGGTTTTATGGACTATTATAAAATGCAAAACATCCAGTCCGACACCCGTATGCGCGATTCAATTTCAGGCGCAAAGCCCAACCAGAACAAATAAATTCGCTTAAATGGAAGACTTTCTTTCAATAATATTTTTTATAATTTTCTTTTTCGGCGGCTTTATCATAAAGCTCTTCAAGGGCTATATGGAAGAAATCGAAAGGGAAAAGGCGCATAAAAGTATTGGAGGAAAAAAGTTTGGCGAAAGCCCCAAAACTTTTCCCGCATCGCGCAAAATCGGCGGGGCGGAGATTTTTAAGAGGGCACCTGTTTCGGGATTAGGGCAGTCCGCTCCGAAAGTTCCCGAAGCTTTCGCCGATTTTGGCGGTGTTGAAAAATCCCGTTTTTCTGAATACGAGGAGAAGCTGCGCGCGCTTGAAGCCGAAAATTTGAAAAAGCCGATTTTAAGCGGGGATATTTGCGGAGACTGCTATTCATACCACGAAAGTTCAAACAAAACAGCCGAACTTTTTAAAGACAGGGAAAATCTTGCAAACGCCGTCATAATGTCTGAAATTCTTTCCAAACCGCTGTCTCTTAGAAATTCCCGCGATTTATTTTGATAAAAACTTATTTTCCCCCAACTGAAAAAATGCCAAAAGAATACATAAATGAAATCCTGCATGCGCGATCCAATTCGCCGCACGATTTTTTGGGAATGCACGAAACCCCCGAAGGCGTTGTCGTAAGAGCCTTTGTGATAAACGCCGCAACTTGCGAGGTCGTTGATGTCGCCGACGATATGAGGCTTCGCTACAAGATGAAAAAACTGGACGACGCGGGGCTTTACGAAGTTGAAATTCCAAAGCGCGGAATGTTCTTTTACAGGCTTCGCACCACGACTTACGCAGGCGAGGTGCGCCAGTTTTACGATCCTTATTCTTTTCTGCCGTCTCTAAGCTCCGACGACCTCTATTTGATAGGCAAGGGCGACGAGCATAAAATTTACGACAAGCTCGGCTCGCACGTCAAAGATTACGGCGGCATAAAAGGCACGGCGTTTTCGGTTTGGGCGCCCACTGCGCGGCGTGTCAGCGTTGTCGGGAACTTCAACGAGTGGGACGGGCGGTATCACCAGATGCGTATGCTCGGTTCTTCGGGAATATGGGAAATCTTCATTCCGGGGCTTTTGACGGGCGCGAAATACAAGTACGAAATTCTGCCCGAACATTCCGACACGCCGTTTTTGAAGACAGACCCGTACGCCGTTTCTTTCGAGCCGTCCCCTTATAACGCCGCGATAATCACAGACGTTTCGTCTTACAAGTGGAGCGACTCCGACTGGATTAAAAGCCGCGAAAAAACCGATTGGAAGAAAAAGCCGCTTTCGATATACGAAGTCCATTTGGGTTCTTGGAAGCGCAAGGTCGAGGACGGTTTCAGACCGTTAAGATATGCCGAAATTGCCGACGAGCTTATAAAATACTGCCTTGAAACGGGCTTTACGCATGTTGAATTTCTGCCGCTTTCCGAATATCCGTTCGACGGCTCTTGGGGCTATCAGGTTACGGGTTTTTACGCGCCGACGCACCGCTACGGAACTCCGTTTGAGTTTATGCAGATGGTCGATAAATTCCATCAGGCAGGAATTGGTGTTATAATGGACTGGGTTCCTGCGCACTTTCCGCGCGACTTTTTCGCCCTTGCGCGTTTTGACGGCTCATGCCTTTACGAACATTCCGACCCGAGGCAGGGCGAACAGCGCGACTGGGGAACTCTCTGTTTTAACTACGGCAGGCACGAAGTCCGCAACTTCCTTATAGGCAGCGCGCTCGCGTGGTTTGACAGGTTTCATATAGACGGCTTGCGCGTTGACGCGGTGGCTTCGATGCTTTACTTGGACTATTCGCGGCGGGACGGAGAGTGGATTCCGAACAAATTCGGCGGAAATGAAAATTTGGAGGCGATAGACTTTCTGCAAAAAACAAATTCTCTCGTGAAAAAATATTTTGCGGGCTCAATCATGATTGCGGAGGAAAGCACCGCTTTTGCGGGAGTTACCAAGCCCGTTTCAGAGGGTGGATTGGGCTTTGACTTCAAGTGGAACATGGGCTGGATGCACGACACTCTTTCATACATGAAAGAAGACCCGATTAACCGCAAATACCACCATAACAGGCTTACATTTCCCGCGATTTACCAGTTTACGGAAAACTTCGTGTCGGTATATTCGCACGACGAGGTTGTGCACGGCAAGGGGTCGATGGTTAACAAAATGGGCGGAGCGTATTGGGGCGATAAAATCGCAAATCTTCGCGCCCTTTACGCCTACATGTGGTTTTGGCCTGGCAAAAAAACTCTCTTTATGGGAGACGAATTCGGGCAGTCGCGCGAATGGAAGTACGACGAGTCTTTGGACTGGCATTTTCTGGAATATCCCGAACACGCCGGAATCAGGCGCGTTGTGGCGGATGCTGCAAAAATTTACAAAGAAGACGCGGAGCTTGCAAAGAACGATTTAAATTCCGAAGCTTTTTCTTGGATAAACTGCAACGACGGCGACAACTCCGTGATTTCTTTTCTTCGCAAAGCGGGGAAGTCAACCTATGCGGTTGTGTGCAATTTCACGCCTGTCTTGCGGCGCGGATACCGAGTTGGCTTGCCCGAAAAGGGGCAGTGGAACGAAATATTGAATACGGATTCCGAAATTTACGCGGGCGGCGGAGAAGGCAATCAAGGCAAGATTGTTGCGGAGGACGTTCCGTTTGATAATTTCAAATATTCCTCTTCAATAACACTTCCGCCAATGTCAACTCTTGTGTTTAAGTTTTGAATTCAAAAAAAGAGACAGTTTTTACCGTCTCTTTTTTTTAATTTCAAAGCGACGAACGTTTTTTTTTCGCGCGCCGATTTTCCAAGCCGTTGTCAGCCGATTGTGCGCTTTATGAGGGCGTCGGGGTTCAGGGGGCGTTTCATAAAGTTTTCAAAAGCCTTTTCGGGCGGAACTGACGAGCCTACTTTTAAAATGCAGTCCGCAAAGTCTTTGCCCGTTTGACGGTTGAAAAGCCCCTCTTTTTCAAAGCGCGTAAAGGCGTCGGCATCGAGGGCTTCCGCCCATTTGTACGAATAGTAGCCTGCCGCGTATCCGACGGGGTCTCCGAAGATATGGGTGAAATGCGTTAAAATCGTGCGCGGCGTTTGGGTGTATTTTTGAGTGTATCCTTTCAGGGATTTACGCGCATTTTCTTCGATATCGCCGTTTAGGAAATCGTCGGGGCGCATATGCAAGTCGAGGTCGATTTTTGCAAACGACAGCTGCCTCATGCAGGCTGTTGCCGCCCTGAATTTTCTCGCCCTGTCAAATTTTTCAAAAAGCTCTTCGGGCAGAAGTTCGCCTGTTTTGTAGTGCCGCGCGAAAGTGTCGAGAGCCTCTTTTTTGTTGCACCAGTTTTCCATTATTTGCGATGGCAGCTCCACAAAATCCCATGCGACGTCGCGGAGCCCGCGCTCTTTGCAGTCCATTAAAATAAAATGCAGCAAATGCCCGAATTCGTGGAATAGGGTTGAAAGTTCGTCATGGTTTAGAAGCGACGGCTTGTCTGAGGAAGCTTCGTTGAAGTTTGCCGCGATAAGCCCGAGTTTGGGGGCGTTTTCAGTGTCTTGCTTAAACAAGTTCATCCACGCTCCCGAACGCTTGCCCTTGCGCGGGAAGAGGTCGGCATAAAAAGAGGCTATGTGTTTTTTGTTCTCGTCGAACACGTCAAAAAACATTACTGAGCTGTGCCACGACGGTGCTTCGGACTTTTTGATGTCCAGAAGATATAGCGATTTTGCAAGGGAGAACGCGCCCTGCAAGGCGGAGTCGAGGGGTATGTAGGGGCGGAAAGACTCGGAGTCGAAATCGTATTTTTCCTTGCGCATGTTTTCCGCGTAAAATGCTCCGTTCCAAGGTTCGATGGGGCTTTTTTTTGCAAAGTTTTCAATTTCTAAAATGTCTTTTTTGAAGGCGTATTCGATTTTGCCGCGCAGGTCTTCGACAAAATTTAACGCCGTTTTTCCGTTTTTAGCCATTCTCGAATTTAGCACATAGTCCGCGAAATTTTTGTTGCCGAGAAGCTCTGCCTTTTTGCTGCGTATTTCTATTATTTCCCGCATTATCAGCGTGTTGTCGAACTCTCCGCTTGCGCAAAGTTCGGAGTACGCGCTCCAGAGTTTTTTGCGAAGATTTTCATTTTTGCAGTGGCTCATTACGGGAGCAAAAATCGGGGCGTCGAGCGTGATTAAATAGCCATCGAGCTTCTTGGCTTCGGCTTTCTTTCGCGCGAGTGAAAGCGCGCTTTCGGGCATTCCGTCAAGCTCTGATTTGTCGAGAACATTAAGTTCGAATGCGTTTAGGGCGTCGAGTGCGTTTTCGGAAAATTTGCGCGTAAGAGACGAGAGTTTTGCGTCGAGTTCGCGCAGTTTTTCTTTCCCTTCGGGGGGCAAATTTGCGCCGTTTTCGACAAAATCCCTCACTGTTTCGTCCAATAGGATTTTTTCTTCCCCCTCGAATTTGACGCCCGAATCCCTGACAATTTTTATTTTTTCCCAAAGTTTTGCGTTTATGCAGATTGAGGAGGAGAAGTCCGAAACTTCCGCGTCGCGCCTGTTCAAAACTTCGCGCATTTCGGGGGTGGACGAAACCGATTCAATATGGTTTGCGATATTCCATACTTCGTCAAGCAGGGTTGAAGAATTGTCGAGGGCGCGGATTACGTTTTCGAAGTTTGTTTCGCTTTGCGGAAGTTCTTCGATTTTTGAAATGTTTTGGCGCGCTTTATCCAGCGCAAAAGTTATGGCTTCGTCTGCCGCTTCGGGCGTCATTGAATTGAAGTCGGGCGGGAAAATATTTGATAAAAACGGATTATTTTCTTTATTCATTGTTTTAAATTTAGTAGGTTTCCCGCCGATAAATCAAGAGATTTTTATGAAAACAATAAGGGCAGTTCACAGGGCGTACGGTGTTCCGTGCGAAGTTTTAAACGCGGAAGAGGTTGAGATAGGAAGCCCCTCATCAGGGCAGGTCTTGGTAAAGCTTCTCAGGGCTTCGGTAAATCCGTCCGACATGGGAATGATTGGCGGCTCTTACGGCAGGCTTAGGGAGCTTCCCGCAATCGCAGGGCGCGAGGCGGTCGGCGAGGTTGCGGAAGTTGCCGATGGGGTTCAAAATGTGAAAGTTGGCGACATCGTGCGCATTCCCGAAGAGCCGGGGGCTTGGTCGCAATACACAATATGCGATGCCAAAGACTTGATGGTTCTTCCGAAGGGGCTTGATTTGGACATGCTTGCGATGTCGTTTGTAAATCCCCCGACCGCTCTTTTGATTTTGGAGGAATTTTGCGAATTAAAGGCGGGGGACTGGGTAATTCAAAACGGAGCGGGTTCGGCGCTCGGGTATTTTATGATTCAAATATGCCGTCTGCGCGGAATAAAAACCATAAATCTGCTGCGGAACGCAAAGTCGAAAGAGGCAGACTTGAAGGCAATCGGGGCAGACATCGTAATTGACGAATCTGAATTTGACGCAAAGAAATTAAAAGATTTGACGGGCGGCGGGCTTCCGATTTTGGGGCTTAACCAGATAGGGGGAACAAGCGTTTCAAATATGATTAAGGCGATGGGTTTCGGCGGCACAATCGCGACTGTCGGCGCAATGACTTCAGAACCTGTGCGCTTCCCGACAAGGTTTTTGATTTTTAACGACTTGCGTCTCAGGGGCTTTTGGTGGGACAAGTGGCAGCGCACCCATTCAAAAGAGCAAAAAGACGCGGTTTTCGCCAAAATTTTCAAGATGATTGAAGACGGTTCGCTCCGCGCTCCGGTCGATAAAATATATCCGCTTTCACAAATAAAAGACGCCATGAAGAGGGCGGCGGAAGGCGGAAGAAAGGGCAAGGTTTTGTTGTCGTTTTAAAAATTTTTGCAAAATCGGCGTTCTTTTAATGGAGCGCCGTTTTTTTTGCGCGCAGCAAGCCAAATAAAAAGCTTGTTTTAGGGGGAATTTTCTTTAAATTTCAACATGTGAATTTTTATAATGTAAAAAAAGTGTCGATAGCGGCGTTTGCGCTGTCTTTTGCGAATGCGTGCGGGCTGTTTGCAAAAGACGCTGAAAACAGTTCGGATGCGCAGCTAAAAAACGCCGACGCTGGAGTTTCAGAAGTAAGGGAGCTTGAAAAAAAATTTCAGGAGACGGAAGAGGAGCGCATTGAAGCCCAAAAACAGAAGAGGCGCGAATTTTTTTTGGAAAGCGAAAAGCGCAGGCAGGCGGAGCTTGAAAAGCGTCTGGAGGAAGAGCGCAAGTTAAAGAGCCGCAAATACAAGCATTCCATATTGTCGGGCTTGAAAGGTTCCGCGCCCGAACTTGTCGCCGACAGCCCCATCGACTATGATGTCGAAAGCGGGAAAGTTGTGGCGAAAAACAACGCAAAGCTTTCGGACGGAAATTTTGAAATAGTTGCCGATAAAATCGAATTCAATTCCAAGACGGGAAAGGCGGGGGCTTTCGGCAATGTCGCAATTTCACAGGAAAATGTAAGGCTTCTTTCCGACGAAATTTCAATCAACACCAAAACCAACGATTTTTCCGCCAAGTACACGCGCTTCGGCTTTGCCCCATTGTTTGCCGAAATACAGTCGGCTTCGACGGAGTCAAAGTCAAAAGACGACAAGAAAATCAAGGCAAACGACGCGGTTTTCTATGTCGGCGAGCCGTCGTTTTTGTCCTTAAACGTCAAGGGCGGGGAATTCAGCTATGATTCAGAGCGCGATTATGTCGAGCTTAAAGACGCCTATTTGCGCTTGGGCGACATTCCGTTTATGTATGTTCCCTATTACGGGCAGTACGGCTTGGACTTGCCGCCGATAATCCTGCAAACGAGGGTAGGCTACAACGACGATTTCGGATTTAAGTGGCAAAACACCGTCTTGTATTCCGGGCTTGGGCATATTGCCCCGGGAATGCTCCTTGACTTGTATTCAAAGCGCGGAGTGCTTGTGGGACCCGCCGCAAGCATAAACTACAAAAGCTCCCTGATAACTTCGAAGGGCGAGATAATTTCAGGCTACATAAAAGACCAGGCAAGTTCGGGCATTTTAAATTCAGGTCTGCCCGCCGGCGAAACATTGTCGCGCGACAGGTATTTCATCGACTTAAAAAACATCACGCGCTTTGACGAAAAACTTTCGCTTACCACCGTTTTGAACTATTGGAGCGACAGGTATGTCATGCGCGATTTCCGCGAGTCGATTTTTGACGAGGATCAGGAGCCCGATAATTTTGCGGAATTTGTTTATGCGGGCGAAACTTACAACGCTTCCGTTTTCACGCGATTTTTGCCGAATTCCTGGGAGCATACAGTGCAGAGGCTTCCCGAGGCGAGAATTGATTTTGCCCCGCGGCGCTATGAGCCTCTTGGCGTTTACTACAATTTTTACGCTTCCATGGGCTATTACAAGGAAAAGTTTGAAGACTCTGTTTTTGAAACGCGCGACGACACCCGTTTTGATTCGTATTTCGGCGTTTCAAGACCAGTAAACCTTTCGTCATGGGCGTCTTTTACGCCTCTTGCGGGAGTACGCCTCACCCATTACAATAATACCGTCGGCGCGGGTGACTCTTACTGGCGCGCGGTGGGGCAGGTCGGCTTTGACGCGCAAATGCAGGCGTGGGGGCTTTGGCAAATACGCAGCAAAACTCTCGGTCTGGACGGGCTTCGCCACAGCCTGCGCCCGATTATGCAGTACCGCTACATTCCCAATGCCGAAGACGGCAAAAAGCGCATTGAAACCATCGATAGTCTTTACTACGACACTCATCCGTCTGTTCTCGACTTGGGGCTTATGCGCAATGTTGACGACCTTTACAACACCAACACTCTGAGAGTCGGCATCGAAAACGTGTTTGAGACAAGAAGCGGCAAATACGGCTCCCGCGAAGTCGCGCGCCTCAATTTCTATCAGGATTTCAACTTCGACAGGCAGCCCTACATAACCGACCATTTGAGGAAGTACTCTTACTCCGATTTCTACATTCAAGCTTCCGTTTCTCCGTCAGAGTGGCTCAACATTGCAAACTATACCCGCGTAAACGCAAATAACGGCGACATTGCCGAAACTAATTCGTACATTGAACTCCACGATTCCGACGCCTGGAGAATTGCGTTTGGCAACATATATCTTCAAAACGACATCAACCAGTATTATTTGCACGCGGAATTGCGCCTGACTGAAAATTACAAGCTCTTGGGCAGATGGCATTACGACTATAAGCACAGCCGATTTACCGACCAAGTTTACTCTTTGTGGACGCGCGTTGGCAATTCCTGGGCTGTCGAGTACCGAGTTTCTGTAAAGGAAGGCTCCAAGCGCGAAAACTCGCTAAGCCTTGGCGCAAATGTCAGATTTTTATCGTACTGATTATGGAGGAATTTGTACCTGAAGACGGAATTTTGGGTTCGGCGGGTGAAATGCTTGTAAAGTTGCCCGTCTTTGAAGGACCTTTGGACCTGCTTCTGTTTCTAATCCGCAAAAACGAAATCGACATTTACGATATTCCCATTGAGCAGATTACAAGGCAGTATTTGGCGGTTTTAAGAGCCATGAAAAACCTCTCGCTTGATATCGCGGGCGAATTTTTCGTGATGGCGGCGACTTTAATGTACATAAAAAGCCGAATGCTTTTGCCGACCGATGAGCGTGCCAAACAGACGCAGGATGAGGACGACGGCGACATAGACCCGCGCTGGGAGCTTGTAGAACAGCTTTTGGAATACAAAAAGGTAAAGCAGGGCGCGATGCTCTTGGAAGACATGATAGACATTCGTCAAAACTGTTTGCCGCGAATTTGCAAACAAAAAGACGCGTCTGAGCTTTCAAGACCCTTGAAAAATTCCGATAGAATAGAGATTTGGAACACGTTTAACAATGTCTTGCGCCGCCTTGCAGAAAAGCTTGTCGAAGGCGAGATTGTCGGCGAACAGGTGTCGGTTGCGGACAGAATGGAATTTATATTGAATTTGGAAGGCGAAGAATTTTGCTTTTCAAAGCTGTTTGAAAAGGGCAAGACAACGATATCGCTTTTGGTTGCGACTTTTCTTGCGGTTTTGGAGCTTACGCGCTTGCGCAGGTTAGACATATCGCAGGGAGATGTTTTCGGGGAAATCTATTTTAAAAAGCTTCCCGAACACGCCGCATTGGAGCAAAACACGGTGCGGGAAAATTCTCCCGAACTCAATTTGGATGACTGGGAAGGCGATGCCGCAGAAGGCGAACCTGAAATTTCAGAGGAGGACGAATAGTTTTATGGCAAACAAAAAACGCGCCCATCTAATTGGCTTGGGGCTTGATTCTGACGGGGAAAAGCGCATAACCCAAGCGGAAAAGTTTTCGATTGTCGGAGGCACGGAAGAAACGCACGACAAAATGACGGAAACTGTGATGAAAACTTTTGAGGACTTGAAGCGCAAGGGCAGGGAACTTGAAGAGACCAGCCCGAAAGAACTCGGCGACTTGCTCTATAAAAACATGCCGAGGTGATTTTTTTCGGCGCAAAATTTTGCCGTTTTGCAAAAAAAGGCGAAACATTGCAGTTTCGCCCTAAAATTATTTTATATGTTTTATTTGCGCCGCCTGTAAAAGGCGAATGCCGCCGCAAGCGCGCCAAACATAGCGGCAAATGTTTTGGGTTCGGGAACGTATGCAAATGAAAGCGCGAGGGTGTTTTCAGTAAACAGGATTTTGAAGTCTCCAAAGTATGAATTTTCGTTGTTTATGACATCAAAACTCACGTTGTCGAAATTTATTTCATCGTCCCAATGGTTTGCGTATATTAAGGAAATAAGGTAAGTTTCTCCCTTTTCAAGCGATGAGGCGTCAACTTCTTTCATGTCGAAGACAAATTCTCCGTTTAGATAAAGAACGCGCCCCTGTGGACCGTAGTCTGAATTGTTGTTGCCGTTTGCAAGTCTTATAAATGCGTTTTCTTGCAAATTTGCTTGTGGGGAAAGCAAATTTGACTCGTCCGCCAGTATTTTTATTACTGCACCTTCATTTATTTTAAGCGTTGACCAGTCGCTTATCATTTCAAGCGAGCCGCCTTGCGCCGCGTGGAATGTTCCGTTCCCATTGTATGCCCCGAATTGCAAGACAGCTTTTCCGCTTCCGCCGTTTCCGCCAATCGTCAGATGGCAGGTTTCAAGCAGAGAGTTTCCCGCTATCAGCAGGGAGTTGCTTGCAGATGTGTTGTTTTCTATGCTTATATTTACGCTTGAAGCGTTGTCGAGAGCCTTTCTTTGGGAATTTATCATTGAAAGGGAAGCGGAGCCGCTGCCGGTTGCTTGAATAGAAATCAGGCTTTTTGCGGCGTTATACTGCGTGGAAGTGCTCAAATCGTATGAATTCCAAACGGAATTTACGAGGTTTACTTTTATGTTGGTGTTTTCTCCGCCAATTAAAAAGCCGGCGGAAGCTCCCCAACCAAGCCCTTCGGAGAGGGTGGAGTTTGTTACGTTAAAGCTTGCCGAATTAGAACCGCCGAGCAGGGCAAAAACTTGATTTTGCGCATTATTGTTTGCGTAAACAAATTGCGCTCCGTCTGTTATGTTGATTTGCGCGTTGCCTGAAAAATTGTAATTTGAATTTATCCACGAGGTCAGGCGCGACTCTTCCATTGAAACGTTTAAAATGGAATTGTCGCCCCAATTTCCGAAGCCGTTGATTGTCGCGCCCGATGTCAAGTTTACCTCGATGTTGCTTTCTATTACTACAACGGGGTTTGAGGCGCTTGACGGTGTTGATCCGTTTTCCCAGGTGCTTTCGCTTTCCCAGTCTCCGTCTGCCACAGCGCGGACGGTATCCGCATATGCGCATGTGCCAATAATGCTTGCAAGCGCAAGATACGATAATTCTTTCATAAGTTTATTTCCTTTCTTCTTGTTGTGTGTTATGCGCAGTAAATTAGTAAGTGTTAAAACTTTGTATATTGAAGAAAGGAAATGTCAATAATTTTTATTCTCGTGGGTTTTATTTCTCAAAAACAAGTTTCCCGCCGTTTAAAACATCTTTTACTTTTATAAATGGCGAATTTAGTTTTTTCCCGTTTAAATATACATTTTTTTGGCTCTCTCCGGTTTCGATTAAGGAAATTTCCAGAGTTTTTTTCGCTGACAGCTTTATTTTTGCGCTTTTGAATTTTGGGACTCCGAGGGCGTAAATTCCGGAGGCGGGAGTTACGGGGTAGAATCCGAGGCAGCTGAACAAATACCACGCGGACATTTGCCCGCAGTCGTCGTTTCCGGAAAGCCCGTCGGGCTTGTTTTTATAGTGGGCGTCTCTTATTTGGGAGACCCTTAGGCGCGTTTTGTCATATCTTCCGGCGTAGTTATACAAATAGGCGTAGTGGTGGGAAGGTTCGTTGTCGTGCGCGTAATGCCCGCCGTCGAAAACATCGTCGAGGGCTTTTACGAAATTTTCCCTGCCGCCCATCAATTCAACAAGCCCTTCCACGTCCTGCATTGCGCAAAACCTGTAATTCCAGTTTGATGTTTCGGTAAAGCCTTCGCCCCAGTTTTCGTGGAACGAGCCGTCGCTTTTTTTGGCGTGGAAGAACTTTGTTTCGGGATTAAAAATGTTCTTGTAGTTTTTGGACTGTTTTATGAAGCGTTCATAGTCGGACTTTTTTCCGAGAAGCTTTGCCATTTGCGCTACGCAATAGTCATCGAGAGAAAATTCGAGAGTGCGCGAGGCGGATTCGTTTGTGAAATCGCACGAGACATAGCCTTTTTCGATGTAGTGGGTCAGCCCGCCTCTTCCTTCAAATCCTCCCCATTTCCAATGGTCTCTGTCTCCCCATCTGTGCTTCAAGTCGTCGTTCGGAGGGGTTGTCGCGTCTTTTCGCACCGCTTCGTAGGCGGTTTTTACGTCGAAATCCCTGAACCCGTTTACAAATGCGTCGGCGATTACAGCGTCGGCGTGCGTTCCTATCATAATGTTTGTATAGCTTGGATTGGGCCATTTGGGGAGCCATCCTCCCTCCTTGTACATTTGCACCAGTGCCTGCATCATTTCAGACACTCTTTCTGGGGCGGCAATTTGAAGCCACGGGTGTTCGGCGCGGAATGTGTCCCATAGCGAATAGGCGTTGTAGGAATTGCCGTCATGGATTTTGTCGTCGAACGGGCTGTAATATTTCCCGTATTCGGAAAATTCGCGCGGATATTGGAGGGTGCGCATAAAAGATGTATAGAACACGGTTTTTTCGTCTTCGCTGCCGCCTTCGATTTCTATTTTGTTTAGGTATTTTTCCCAGCTCTTTTTGGTTTTTTTGGCTATTTCTTCGAAGGAAAGTCGGGGGGGCATTTCTTTTTCAAGGTTTGATTTTGCCTGCTCTTCGCTTATGAAAGACGACGCAATCCTTATTTCAAGGGGATTGCCAAGCGGCTCAAATTCGGCAAACGCAAACAGCTTTCCGCTTGACGCGCATTTTCTTGCATCCTTTTTTTCTCCGTTTTCTATTATTCCGAAATTTGAAATTTTCGCGCTGAATTTGAGCAGGTAAAATCCCTTTAAATTTTTCAGCTCAGGCCCCAAGTCCCTGTCGTGCCGCTCCGAATTGAAAAGTTTTATTTCATTTTTTTCGGGCAGAAATTCTATTTGCGAACTTGCCGAGCCTCTCGACACCTCGAAAAGCAATATGGCTTTTTCGCTTTTGGGATACGAAATTCTGAAAAACCCGCATCTTGAAGTTGCGGTCATTTCCGTCGTAATTGTTTTTTGCGGAGAATTTCCGTATGAAAGCTTGTAGTAATACGGCGTCGCAGTCTCGTCTTCTCTGGAGAATTTCTCGCCTCTATTGTCGATTTTTAACGTTCCGCACTGGGGCATGAGAGTGAAAAAACAAAAGTCGCCCATCCATATCGCGGGCTGGTGGGTCGCGATGAAGCCTATGCACGCTTGGTCTTTGTAATGGTATGAAGTTTTTGATACGCCGTTTTCCCGCGTCGCCGCGCACCACTGCGTCATGGCAAAAGGCGTTCCAACTGCAGGCGTCGTTCCGCCGTATTCTGTCTTGTGGGCCCCCGTGGAGCCGATGAGCATGTCGATGTATTCTATGTTTGGTTTGCGGCTTTCCGCAAAGGCGAAACACGTCATGAATATGGCGGCGTTTAAAAACAAAAATTTTTTCATGGTTTATTTTCAGCTTAGTTTTATAAAAAGAAGTGAAATTATGTTTATATGAAAAATTTTTTTTGGTAAAGCCTTAAATATGTTTTGCCGCCATTAAACGCGTTTTGCTTGGAACCCTTAGCGGCGCGGAATTTTTATCTAAATAAAGATTATGTCTTGGCAATTTAACTCTTTGCGAAGGGGGGCTCGGCAATGTTTGCGCGTTCAAAATGCTACTTTTCAATTATTTCGCCCCAAGATTTTGCTATTTTTTTTGTCGGAAGCGAAACCATGTACTTTCTGTTCGGGATTTTCCTTTCCGCCAGTTCGAACGGATAAACTATTTGGTTTTGGTAGTCGCCGATGTAGGCGGGATGCCGCATCAAATAATACTTGTCAACGGGCGGCTCTTTCCATTTAGGATTTGTATAATCGGGAATGAAGGTTATGAGGTATTCAAAAAATCCGACGCACAGTTCTTTTACATCGTCTGTCACAAAATGCCCTGTATTTTCAAACGGCTTGAACACGACGCAACATCCAAAATCGAGAAGCCTCTTGTAAAAACGCTCGGCAGACGAATATCCGTATTCATACTCGCCTGTTGAGACGCACCACAGCAATTTGGAAGCTTCTCTTGTCGGCGCATCGTAGCTCGAGTTTACATGCATGAATATTCCCGAAAAATATTGCGGCTTTCTCATGGCTATTCTATGGGCGGATTGGGCTCCCGCGCTCACTCCGTAAAGCATTGCGTCCTTTTTTGGAAGATTGAAAGCCGATAAAAAACGGCGGTAGCCTTTTTCCCATTCGTTTGCGATTGTGTCGAAGCGTTTTGAGCTTTTGGCAAATTCGTTTTTTTCAATTTCATCATAGTTTTTTTCATTGTCGTATCCCCCGATGTAAGACCATGAAACGACAGCCAGATTGTGCTTGTCGGCAAGGTCTATCAGATATTGATAACCCGCTTTTTTCGTCATTTCACCAATCATTTCTTCTTTTGTGTTGTGCGATGAAAACGCAATAATGCCCCTTGCAGACGGCTTTCCAGACGAGCGGGCTTCCTTGTCGGCTTTCGGATTCCAGCTTTTCGGCATTCTGGCCACAAATATGATGTTGCTGCCCATTGTTCTTTTTTCCTCTTTGCCGCGAATTTTTTTCACATTGATTTCGCGCAGATCTATCGGTTGTTCAAAAACAAAAATCCTTTCGGAATCGGGCAGGGCGTTTTGCTCTCCCAAAAGGGCGCAGCTGAAAAAAATCAAAATCGTGCAAATTGAAAAAAGAAGCTTCATAAAGTTGCGCTGTTGTTTGATTATTTTACAAGGGCATGGATAAAATATTTTTTTAGCGTTCCGTCCGACGCTCTTGCTTTGAAAGAAACAAGCCTTCGCAGAGGCTTGTTTGTGGATTGCGGAGCCACGCTTATTTCAAATTTGAACTCGTTATTTGAATCTTGGACTATGTTTGCGCTAATTCCGTCCCCGTCAAGCTCTATGCCCGATATTGTATTCGCAAAATCAGGGTTTAAAACCACAAATGCGGACTTTGGCGCGGCGGCTTCTCCAACAGACCAGAAGAGCAGGCTCGGCTTGATGGTTGCAATGGGCGGAATGTAAAGGTTTATCTCAAGCTTTATATCCGGAGATTTTAGAGAGTTTGTTTCGATAAGCACTGATTGCCTTAAATTTCCGCTTTTCCCCGATATGTCCATCTTTCCGAAAAGAATGCCTTTCTCTCCCGGAAGATAAATTTTCTTTTTCATTTCATACAAAACGCATGAGCATGATGGCGAAATTTTTTTGATTTCAACGGGAATTTTTGAATTGTTTTCAAAGGGGAAAAGAAAACAAAATTCGCTTTCAAGCGGCGATGCATTTTCTTTAAGCGAAGTATATTCAAAAGAAAGATTTGCGTATGCCGAGGCAAATGTTGCCGCCGTTAATATCAAAGCCAAACTGCATTTTCGCATAATGTTTAATTTCATGATTCTGAAAGAAAGCGTCATTATGCGATTAATCCATTTCCCAAAAACTCGTTAGGGTGTGCAAGACGGTGGATTTCCTCATTGTATCTTTGCACGTCATCGGGGTTTTGGAATAGCTCATCGAGGAATTTTTTATCTGGAATTTTATTAAATACAACATACTTGCGTAAAATGCCTCCTCTTTCGTCCCAAGCACTTTTGTACCCAATATTTCCCTCTTCGAATTCAGGATTTAATTTTACGGAATCGCTTTCTGAAATAGTTATGTCATTTCTCGCAAATATGCTGTTTCCGATATTGAACGAAGTTCTTGTGATTTTTATTTTGGAATCTTTGGTAGAAATATCGTAAGTTTCTATTTTGTCTCCATTTTCATGTCTTGTTTCATAAAAAGAGGGGAATAGGGTTGTTGAGTCCAATGTCAGCAGATGGCGTTTTGATTCTTCACTCCAAGATAGTATATATGAATCTTTTGACTTATTTATTTCGAGAGACTCGTTTGAAAGCGCATTTTTTGCTTTGTTAAAAAGCTCAATATAAGTGTGAAGTTCGTCCATAAAAAAATCTCTATCAAATATGTTTATCGTATTAGGAGATAGTGAATCAGTTCGATATATTGTTCCGTTTTTAAGAAATAAATCCATTATATTATCTCTACCATCTTCATGTTTAATAACTCCCCTTTGATGGATATTCCCATTTTTATAGGAAAATAGAGAATCGAATTTTAGAGGGTTTGGCAGCTCTTGTTCCGGGTGGTCTTTTCTTATAGATGTTGCAACTTCTTCCGAAAATATTCGGCTATTTGAAAGCAGAAAAGTTTTTCCTTCCAATGGATTTTGAAATGATTTTACAAGGTCTGCGAAATTATTTTCCTCTGCCAAGACAAAACATGGCAGAGAAAGCATTGCGATAATTAAATAATTTTTTAAGTTTTTCATGTTTTGCCTTTGGTGCAGGTTTTTTGTCAATTTCCCAAAAACTCGTTAGGGTGTGCAAGACGGTGGATTTCCTCATTGTATCTTTGCACGTCATCGGGGTTTTTGAAGAGTTCGTCGATAAATTTCCAATCGGGTAACTTATTGAAAGCGGCGTATAAATAATTTTTCCCGTTTCGGCTGTCGTGTATAGAACGGAAGCCGAAATTTTTTGGCATTGGATTTTTATCAAAAACAGTGTCTTCTGTTATTTTTATTGATACTGTTGATTTTACAGACCACACATCAGGGAGTTCATCTTTTTCTTTGTGCGCGTATGTTATTGCATTTATGATAAATGCGTCTTTATCGTATTGGAATGACATTTCTTTTAACAGATTCCCGTTTTGATATCTCGATTCAAGCTTCAATGGCATCAATGTTTTTTCATCGATTAAAAGCAGATTTTTAATATCGTTTTCAGCGTATGATATAATGTATCGACCATTGCTTTTTGAGATGTCGCATGGAGTTTTTGCATTTAGAATTTCCTTGAATTTTGAAAAATACGAGAAAAACATATTTTTTAAGCGCATTGCAGAATATTTGTCAGACGAATCCGCATCGCATACAATCATTGAATTATTTGAAACTGAATCTATGCAATATATGGTGTTTTCGCTTAAATAAACGTCTCGCGTATTTTTCATATCAATGTTCCTTGATTTTACAGGGAACTCTTCTTGATAGTGCGCATTTTCTCCGTCAAAATATGCCTTGTAAGTGCGTGTTGGCGTTTTTGCGTTTGGATCAAAAAGCTTTTCATTAAAGACGTTTGTTTCTTTAATTTCCAAAACCTTTCGCTCGAGCGGATTTATTATGTTTATGGCATCGGGTAATTTTAAATTATCCGCATTTGACGAAACAGCGCATAAAACAAAAAAGAATGATAATATTAGTTTTTTCATAATTAAGATTGGGGTTTTGTATCTGGTTCTTTTGTGCAAGGAGAATTTGTTTTTTGTGCAGCATTTTCATATGCTTCAGGTGTTCCATTTACATAATATTCTCCTGTACATCCTGATTTCGAATATACTCTTGTCTCTTTAATTACAGGATTGAAGCTAAAGATACAATGATAATCCTCATTAGGATAACTTGTACAATTTGCAGGTGTATATTTATAATTTGTTATTTTTACATATAGCTTTTGATTTCCTATATTTCTTATATTACAAGTGCTATCAGACTTTACTTCATGTACTCCTATTGCATGGGGATGTTGCTTACATCCATTTTTTGCCATAATAGGCAAAAAGAGTAAAGTTGTTATTGTAATTAATATTAGTTTTTTCATTTTCTTATGGTTTCCTTTCCGTTTTGGTCGTAAAAATATCTGAGAACCTTGGAAGGTTTGCTTTCTCCCTTTTTGAAGATTTCTATTCGGCGTGTAAGCCCCGACAAGGAGTGGTTGCCGCCTATTATAAAACGCTTCAATACGAAATCATTGTAGCCGCTGCAATAAATTCCCCTGTCGGAAAAGTCTTCAAAAGAAAGCGTTGCCCATGGTGTTGTTCGCTCGACGCGAATATGCCATTCGTTTTCCCTTTTGATTGAATATTCTCCAAGCCAATCTTTGCGTATGAAGCCGTTTTGGGAATCCCATTCAAATGTTTTTTTGCTGTCTTGCGACGAGAACGCCATTTTTGAACGGTTTTTGTCGCTTTCATAATCGAAAATAAACTCTTTGTCGCATCTTTCAAATTTAAAGACCGTTTCGATTTCATCCGCCGAGTTTCCCGAATAGATTTTTGCATCGCGCGTATGCCACACGAAAAGATTTTCTCCGCTTTTTAGCGTGATTTCACTTTTAAATCCGTCTTGCGAAGATGGGCGTTTTTCAATTTGAAAAACGGTTTTCATGCGGAGATCTCTTATTATGAGCGAATCTTTTGTTCGGTATATATTGTATGCGTATGCTTTGCCCTTTATTTTGAAAGATATTTTTTTTAGAAGCCCGTTTGGAGCGTATATGAGCTGTTCGGACGTGTCCGAATTTTTCCACTCTATGGAATAATCGCCATTTTTAAGAAGCCTCAGTTTTTTATAGCCGCCGTAAGTTTCCCAGACATCCTTGTCTTTTGACGGGCGGAATTTTACAATATTTAAATCGAGTGTCTGCCAGCAGATTAAATTTTTGTCGGCTTTTGCGATGTACGAATCGAACATCGGGAAGCTCCAATATGCGTCCAACAGCATGCTTTTGCGATACAGGGGAGATGTATAGAACGCAATGCGTATGGGAATGTATTCGTTCCCTTCTGAATCGGGATTTGTAAGGTGCAAATCAAACAGCTTGTCGGTATAAAGCAGATATCCGTGTTTATCGGCATATCCAAGCGAATGGGGCGGAAGCCCGTTGCTTAACAATTCGGCAGATGCAATAGATTGTAAAATGACGCTTAGGGACAAAAACGCCAAAAATATTTTGCTTGCGAATTTAATCTTGATGAACGCCATAGGATTAAAATCTTATTGCAAAACATATTTTTTGAACTTTCATGCAATAAGTCAAGATTAAATTTCATATTTTAAGTTTTTTGAAGTTATAAATGCAATCGAGCTCATTGTTGTTATTCTTTTATATTGGTTTAAATTATGGAAAAATTATCTGCTATCAATATTTCAAAAATATTCATATTTTTTTGAAACAGATTGGGATTTTTGCGCTTTTTAAGGCAGAAATGCAAAAAAATTTATCGAATATGAGCCTGCATGTGAATTTTTTGAGGGGAAATTGCCGAATTGTTTTTTAGCGCGCCTGCGTTTTTCTTGACAATTTGCCGCGGCTTTTAAGATACTTTAAAACGCATATGAAATATTTTGGAACAGACGGAATTCGCGGCGAGTACGGCGGCGGGCATGTAAACGAGGCTTTCTTTGAAGGTTTGGGTGCGGCGGTTTCGGCGCATTTGCAGGGAAAAATCAAGGGCAGGCTTCCTAAAATTGCGATAGCGGGGGACACGCGATTTTCTTCGGAGCCGTTGAAAGCCGCATTTTGCAAAGGATTGCGCGGGGTGGAGGTTTCCGATTTCGGCGTCGTCCCCACTCCCGCCTTGGCGTTCGGCGTATTGAAGGAAAAGGCGGACTTCGGCGTCATGATTACCGCAAGCCATAATCCTTACACCGACAACGGCATAAAGTTTTTTGACGAAAACGCCCGAAAGGCAAGCGACGAGGCGCAGGAGCAAATCGAGAAATTCTTTGACGAAAAAATTTCGGGGAGCGGCGCGGAAGCTTCCGTGAAAAAAGTTGACATGAAATCGCATTACATTGCGAAAATGGGTTCGATTTTGCCTAAGGGGTGTTTGAAGGGGCTTAAAATCGCCCTCGACTGCGCAAACGGAGCGACTGCGGGAATTTCGGGCGAGGTTTTGCGCGGATACGGTGCGGAAGTTGTTGAAATAGGTATTTCTCCCGATGGGAAAAACATAAATTGCAATATCGGAAGCGAGCACCCCGAAGCCCTTGCAAATCTTGTCAGAGAGTCGGGGGCTTTCATAGGGCTTGCGCACGACGGCGACGGCGACAGGCTCGTTGTCTGCGACGAAAATGCCAACAAAATTGCGGGAGAGTGCGTAATGGGTTTGATTGCCATTGAAGCGTCGCGCCAAAACACATTGAAGGGCGGCGCGATTGTCACGACTGTCCAGAGCAATGTCGGTATGGACGAATCTTTGAAAAAACGCGGCGTGGAAGTTTTCAGAAGCGGCGTCGGCGACAGGCTTGTGATGAGGCTTATGCTTGAAAAGGGCTGCGAAATCGGCGGCGAAAATTCAGGACATTACATTTTTATGGATATTTCCCCGTGCGGAGACGGACTTGCCGCCGCTGTCAAGCTGCTATCGACGCTCCTTTGCCTGAAAATAAAGGTTTCTGAAATGAACGGAGTTGTAAGCCTTTATCCGTCAATTCAAAAGGCGTTGAAAGTCGCTCGCAAAACCCCGATTTCGGAAACTCCGACGCTCTCGAAAACCGTTGAAAAAATCGAAAGGGAAATGTCGGGCAATGGCAGGGTTTTGATAAGATATTCGGGTACGGAAAACAAAATCCGCCTTCTCGTCGAGGGCAAAGATTCGGCTTTTAATGAAAAATCCATGGCGGAATTGGTAAAATCTGTCGAAAATGACTTGCAGTAGCCGAAGAAATGGTCTATCCTGAAATTTCAATTTATATTTAAAATATATCTATTTTATTATGTCCGAAGAAAAAAAAGAACTAAACGGTGGCGTGGAAACGCTTTTAAAAGACATTGACCCCCGCTTTATCAAACAGTTGAACACTGCCCAATCTTCCATTGAAAAAGGCAGCCCCGATTACGCTTTAAATGTTTGCCAAAGCATTCTTGCAAAATATCCCGCATGCTCGGAAGTGCGCAAGATTTTGCGTTTGGCGCAGAGGAAAGCCGCGGGCAAGCCAAATCCCATAAAGAATTTAACGGGCGTTTTTTCGGGCGCGGCTTTTGCGGTTAAGGCGTCGTCGCTTTCAAAGAAGGGCGACATTGCGGGCGTTTTGGCTGAAGGCGAAAAACTTTTGATGGCGAACCCCTATAACGTATCCGTTTTGAACGCAATGGCGGGCGCGGCAGAAAAGGCGCAGTATTGGTCAACTGCGGCTGTATGCTACCAGCACATAGCCGACGTCTCCCCGAAAAACACTAAGAATTTAATGGCTTGGGGCAGGGCTCTTGTAAAGAGCCTTAATCCTGACGACGCAATGAGGGTCGGCGAAACCATTTTGCGCTCCGAACCCTCAAACGGCGATGCCCAAAACTTGATGCGCGAAGCTTCCGTCGTAAAGACCATGCTTAAGGAAAAGTGGGAGGAAGAAGGCGACTTCCGCACGAAAATCAAGGATGCAGACGAAACCGTGAACCGCGAAGCCGAAAACCGCATCGCAAACGACGAGGAAACCTTGCAAAACATGGTCGAGCGCGAAAAGAAGCAGCTTGAAAGCGATCCCGAAAACATCAATTTGTACCGCGACGTTGCCCAGCATTTGCGCGCCTTGAAGCGTTTTGGCGAAGCTTTGGAATTTATCAAAAAAGCGCGCACCTTGCCCATGGGTCAGGCAGACACGACTTTGGAAAAGCTTGAGCAGGACTTGGTTTTGAGCGATATGGACATGCGCATATCTTCCGTAAAGGAAAAGCTTGACGCCAATCCGGACGACGCGGATGCGAAAAAGGAATACGAAGCCTTGAAAAAGGAAGAGCATGCCTTCCGCTTGGAAAACGCAAAGCGCATGGTTGAACGCTACCCGAACGACTTCAATTTCCGCTTCAACTTGGGTCAGCTGCTCCTTGAAGACGGCGATTTGGACGGAGCAATCGCGCAGTTCCAGCTTTCCCAGCGCAACCCGAAAGTGCGCGCGCTTTCTCTGCTCGGTTTGGGCAGGGCGTTTATCGGCGGCAAAAAGTACGACCTCGCGGTGGACCAGCTCATTACCGCAAAGAAGGAAAGCCTTACCATGAACGACGCCAAAAAGGAAATCATCTACGAGCTTGCGAGCGCGTACGAATTGATGAACAATCCCGAAAAGGCGTTTATCGAATACAAGGAAATTTATTCGAGCGACATCGGCTACAAGGACGTTGCGGCAAAAATCAACGCCTACTACGAGTCCCGCAACAAGTAAAATTTTCAATTTCCCCAACCCCTGTTTTTGCAGGGGTTTTTTTGTGCAAATTATAAGCTTGAAGAACGGCTTTCGATGTTAGAAAGTAATTTTATCCATGAAAATAGGGATAGCACAAATAAACACTACAACGGGAGATTTTGAAGGCAACTCCCGTAAAATTTTGGATGCGGCAAAGTTGCTCAAAGAAAGAGGGGCGGATTTTGCGATTTTTCCCGAGCTTGCGCTATCGGGGGCGTTTCCCAAAGACAAAACCAAGTCTTCACAATTTATCAAAAAAAACGCCGAATATTTGGAGCTTCTTGCAGGCAAACTCGAAATTCCCTCTTTTGTGGGCTTTGTGCGCAAGTCTGAAAAGGCGGTCGGGGCGTACAACTGCCTCGCGTTTATTTCAGGCGGCAGGGTTGTTAGCTTATACGACAAGTGCCTCTTGCCAAACTACGGGATTTTTGAAGAGCCGCGCAATTTCGACGCGGGCGAAAAAGTCGGGGTTGTGGAACTAAACGGCAAGAAAATCGGGCTTACTATTTGCGAGGATATTTGGAGTCTTGACGCGGAGACTGCGCCGCGGTATGCCGATAGAAATCGCCCCGTTGACATGCTCAAAGCGGAAAATTGCGACTTGGTTATAAATGTCGCGGCTTCGTTATGGTCGCCGAAAAACGAGGCGGCGAGGCTTAAACTTTTGGAAAATCTCGCCAAAGAATTGAACGCTCCCGTTGCTTTTTGCAATTTGGTGGGATGCAACGACGAAATGGTATGCGCGGGTTTTAGCGCGGTTTTGTCGGCGCAGGGAAAGTACTGCGGCGTGTTAAAAAAATTCGGTGAGGATTTTGCGGTTTTCGACACTGAGAATTTAAGGGAAACGGAGATTTCGCAATTTGACGAGACTGCGGAGCTTTACTCCGCGCTAAAAATGTCGCTTGGCGATTTCGTGAGAAAAAGCGGCTTCAAGAAAGTCGCCTTGGGGCTTAGCGGCGGCATTGACTCCGCGCTGGTTGCCGCGATTGCCGCAGACGCGCTCGGCGGGGAAAATGTAATAGGCATTTCTCTTCCGTCCAAATTTTCAAGCGGGCACAGCGTGCGCGACGCCGAGGACTTGGCGAAAAATCTGAATTTGCGCTACGACAAAATCTCCATAGCGGGAGTTGTCGCGGAAGCCGAAAAGTCGCTTGAAAAAATATTCGCGGGCTTGGAAAGGGACGTGACTGAGGAAAATTTGCAGTCCCGCGCAAGGGGGCTTTTGATGATGGCAATTTCAAACAAGCTTGGCGCGATGGTTCTTGCGACGGGCAACAAGAGCGAATGCGCCGTCGGCTACTGCACTCTTTACGGCGACACTTGCGGGGGCTTTGCCCCGATAGCCGACGTCTATAAGACAGATGTGTTTAAGCTCGCAAGGTATGTCAATAAAGACGGCGAAAAAATTCCAGAAAACACGATTTTAAAGCCGCCGTCGGCAGAGCTTCGCCCAAATCAAAAAGACAGCGACTCTCTCCCGGAATACGATGTTTTGGACTCCATTTTGAGGCTTTACATCGAGGGAAATTTGTCGGTTTCGGAAATCGAAAAAATGGGCTTTGCAAGGGAAGTCGTAGAGGACGTGGTGCGAAAATTCGAGCGTTCGGAGTACAAGCGCAGGCAGTTGCCGCCCGCTCCGCGCCTTACAATCTCGTCTTTTGGAAACGGCAGAAGAGTTGCATTGACAGACAGGAAAAGCTATGAATTCTGAAAATCTTTTTGGAGAATGCAAAAAAATCATTCCCGGCGGCGTAAATTCCCCCGTCAGGGCTTTTGGCGGAGTTGGCGGAACGCCGTTTTTTACGCGCAGGGCGGACGGCTGCCTAATAAAGACCGAGGACGGAAAAACCCTGATTGATTTTGTGTGTTCATGGGGCCCCGCGATTTTCGGGCATAACAACGCCCGCATAAAAAACGCCATAATGGACGCATTGGAAAACGGGACGAGCTTCGGGACTCCGTGCGCGAGGGAGCTTGAGATGGCGCGCCTCATAACTTCGATGGTTCCATGCGCTGAGATGGTGCGCATGACAAATTCGGGAACGGAATCGACGATGAGCGCGGTGCGTCTTGCGAGGGGATTTACCAAGAGGGATAAAATCGTCAAGTTTTCGGGCTGCTACCACGGGCATGTTGACAGCCTTCTCGTGATGGCGGGCAGCGGTGCAATCACTTTCGGCACTCCCAATTCCGCAGGGATACCAAACGACTTTGCCCGCCTTACAATCGTATTGCCTTTCAATGATTTGCAATCCCTTGAAAATTGCTTCAAAGCACAGGGTAGCGAGATTGCGGCTGTCATTTTAGAGCCGTTTCCCGCAAATGTAGGTCTTATTTTGCCAAAGAAAGACTATCTCGAAAAACTGCGAATGCTGTGCTCGGAATACGGGGTTGTTTTGATTTTTGACGAAGTGATAACGGGGTTCAGGCTCTCTTCGGGCGGTGCTCAAAAGCTTTTGGGCATAACTCCCGACTTGTGCGCTCTCGGCAAAATAATAGGCGGCGGGCTTCCCGTGGGGGCTTTTGCGGGCAAGCGCGAAATTATGGAGCATCTTTCGCCAAGCGGAGAGGTATATCAGGCGGGAACTCTGAGCGGAAATCCGCTTGCGATGGCGGCAGGCGCGGAAGCTCTTAAAATGTTGAAGGAGCTTAATCCGTACGCGGAATTGAAGTCGAAGGCGGATTTCATTGTTTCGGCGTTGAAAGGCGCGGCAAAAGAAAAGGGAATTGCCCTGCAAGTCCCGCAGGCGGAATCTCTTTATTCGGTGTTTTTCAACGAGGAGGAAGTATCAAATTACGACATTGCAATGCGCTCTTCCACAAAGCTTTACGCAAAATTTTTCAACAAGTGTCTCGAAGGCGGAGTTTACATCGCCCCTTCCGCTTTTGAAGTAAGCTTTATGAGCCTTGCGCATTCGAAGGAATATTTGGAGCGCGCGGCGGAAGTCATGGTCGGAGCATTGAAGTCCCTTTAAAAATGCCTAAAATATTTACGCTCACTTGCAATCTTCTCGCCCAGCACACTCTCGATTTCAAAGAGGTCAGGTTTGGAGAGGTAAACCGCACGCAAGCTTCGGAATTTTGCGTGGGGGGCAAGGGCGTGAATGTGGCGGCGGCTCTTTTGAAGTTCGGATTAGACGCGACTGCCGTTATTTTTTCGGGCGGAAGGACGGGCGAGCGGTGCGGGGATTTTTTGTCTGAAAAAGGCATAAAATTTTTGCCGGTAAAGACTGCTTTTGAAACTCGCTCGGGATTTGTGTGCAGAGACGAAAATTCGGAGACTTCGTTTTTTACAAAAGACGCGCTCTTGACAGACGCGGATTTTGGAATTGCGATGTCGGAAATCTCAAAGTACGCGGAAAGCGGAGACATACTGGCTCTTTGCGGAAGCGTTCCGAATTGGACAAATGCCAAGTTTTCCGCGCTGAAAGCCCTGGTTGAAAAAGCTAAAATGCGCTTTGTTTGCGACACTTATGGAGAGCCGTTAAAAGATTTGTTTTTTGAAAAATCTGAAATTTTAAAAGTCAACGCCGATGAAATTCGCGCTTTTTCCGCTTCTTCGTTTTGCGAGTTGAATGCCAAGACAAAGGCGGCGTTTTTCGGCGTTACAAACGGGGCGGAAACTGCCTATGCGGGCATTGGCGCAAAAACGGAGGCGTTTATCCCTCGAAAAATCCGTGGCAGGGTTTTTGCGACAGGCTGTGGAGACTTGGTTTTGGCTTGCCTTATAAAAACTCTCGCTGAAAAAGGGGAGTGCGGTTTTTCGGACTTCCGAAGCGCAATGGATTTTGCTTCGGAATGCGCGTCTCAAAAAGGAATTTTCGGTTTTTAGGCGGAACTTAAAACCGCGCAGACGCCCGCAAGAATTGCAAATGTCGAAAAAACGTATATTGCTGACAGTGCAAATTCTTTTTCTTTTATCATTTTGCAGACTTGGAAGGCGAAGCTTGAAAATGTGGAAAAAGCCCCGCAAAATCCCGCCGCAAGAAGCACGGATAATTCGGAATTTAAATTGGCGTTTGCAATCAAAACGGCAAGCAATGCGGAAGATAAAATGTTTGAAAGCAGGGTTCCGCACGGGAATTTCTTGTCAAGCTTAGCCGAAAGTGCGTACCTTAGCGCGCTTCCTGCCGCGCCTCCGATTGCGCATATCAAAGTCAAGACTGCCGTTTGCATAAGATACCTTTCTTTTTTGCGAGAAATTCTCCGCAGAAAACCGCAATAACGCAGAGCGTCAAATTTAAAAAAGCAAACACTGCGGCTTCAAAAAACGAAGTTTCCGATATTTTGCAAAAGAATGCCGCAAAGCCTGAAAATGTTGTAAGCCCGCCGCAAAATCCCGATGTAATTGCGGTTTTTATGTTTTTGTCCTTTATGAATGCGCTTGCAAATCCGAAAATAAGCGAGCCTGAAACGTTTATCGGCAATATTAGAAACCCCGATGCGGCTTCGAGGCACAGAAAGCGGATTGAGGCCCCCAATGCCCCGCCAAGCGATGCAAACAAAACAGGGGGCAAGCGCATTTTAAATGATTTCCGAATTTCCCCAGGCGATTATGGAACCTGACAAAATCCAAAAGCTGATTATTACTGACGGGCTTAAAAACGGCGTCGAAACAAAGGAAAGCGCGGCAAGCACTGCAACTGGCACAAGCATTATCGCCTGCGACTTGCTTATGCCGAATTTTGCAAAAATGTAAATAAAAAGGAGAATCGGCATTGCGGCAATCATTGCAATTCCCAAAAATCCGTATTCCAAAAACGCTTTAATGATGTCGGAAGAAGCCTTGTTGTGGGCGATGTTTTCTATGTCGTCTCCCTGTCTTATCGCCATTACGTTTTGGAAGCTTCCTCCTCCCCAGCCGAAGAGCTGTTTTTCCAATGCGGCGTCCATCGCATCGGCATCCAACTTTTTAAGCTCCGCTCTTTCGGGCGCATTTTGGAAATCCATTGCGGGCTTTGCGGAGAAAGCGCAAAGCGCAAGCGAACACGCCGCCATTATGATATAAATCGCGGCAGGGGTTGACGCTTTAAGCATTGTGCCGAACGAATGGTCAATGAGGCGTTTGTTGTGCCGCCTTAAATTTGATTTTGTCGGGAAAACGTCAAAAGTGTAAACTACAAAAATAAAAGCCGCTGTCGCATATATGAAAGGCTTGAAAAACTCGCTTGAAGTGTAAACCGACACCGCAAAAAGAAAAATTGAGCCAAGCATAATTAAAAACCTCAGGCTTCCGAAAAGATTTTGAAAGCTGAACCTCTGGAATGTGTAAATGCCCGACGCAAGCAGCGCGCTTGCCCAAATGTAGGCGTAAAACGAAAACTCCGTCTTGTCTGCGAAAGTGAAGAATGCAAAGTCAGTGTAAATCCTTTTCACTGCAGGAACGTCGAGGGCGTACAGTGCGTCCAATATAAGCCCGATTGCGGAAAACAAAACAACGCCCGTCGCACAGCACATAAGCATTGTCTTTATTACGAAGCGCGATTTTGTTATTATGAAAATCGAGAACGCGGCAAGGCATGATGAAAGTACTACGATGTTGTCTGACACTGCATCGAAAAACGACGTCGCCGCGCTTGTAAAGAGATTTTGCGAATTTTCCAAAACCATGCGCAATGCTTCTATTTGCTCAAAGTTTGTGTAGGCAATAGACGGCGTGAAAAATCTGTATATTGCGATTACCGAGGCAATAATGACGGGAAGAACGCATAGCGCGTATTTTGTCCGCGAAAAGTCGGGGGCGTCAATCCAGTTTATCGGATAGGTAAACACGTTTATCGGGGCGATTATCCCAAGCGAAAATATGAGGCTTAACGCGGTTGCGCCACTGCCGCCGAAAAACATTGCGGGCAAAAGCGACATTGCAACTATGTTGAAAATAAGAATGCGCTCATTTATGTAGCGCGTTGATTTTAAAATTACGTCTTCGTCGAGCATGGCTTAAAAACAAATTGATTTTGCGATGTCTTTTGCGATTTCTTCTGACAGCAGCGTTTTTACGATTTCAAGCGAAAATTGTATTGCTGTTCCCGCTCCCCTTGAAGTTATGGCGTTTTTGCTTGAAACAACATCTTCGCCTTTTTCGAGATGCTCCGAAAGTTCCGCTTCTTTTGAAGTGTGGCAGGCGCAGGTTTTCCCAACGAGCGCGCCCGCGTTTTTCAGCACGGTCGGCGCGGCGCAGATGGCGGCCACTATGCGGTTTGCAAGGTCGTGTTTTTTTATGAAATCGAGCAAATCCTTATTTGAGGAGATGTTCGCAGTGCCGGGACCTCCCGATATTATTACGGCGTCGAAGGTGTCGTTTTTTATTTCGGAAAAGAGCTTGTCTGCAACGAGTTTTATGCCGCTTCTTCCCGCAGTTTCGAGTTCGCCGTTCATTGTGGCAACGCACACGCTTATTCCTGCGCGCCTTAAAATGTCGATTGGCGCGGTCGCCTCGATTTCCTCAAAATTTTCAAAAATAATTACAGCTGCGCTTTTCATAAGGCAAATTATTGTTTTGATTTAATACTTGCATTTATAGCGTTTTCGACGTTCGGGTCGAGAGTATTTGCAAAGTTTTTTATGCCGCCAAAAAAGGCTTTGGGCGCGGAATAGGGAATATCGTAGTGCCCCGCGCCTTTTATTGAAATCAGATATTTAGGGCAAGACGCCTTTTCATAAAGAATTTCAGCGTTATGGTATCTTACAATACAATCTTTTGTGCCGTGGAAAATCAAGATTGGGCAGGGCAGATTGGCGATTTTTTTTGCATTATTTAACATGTCCCACGGGAAGATTTTTATCGGCAGCTGGGTTTGGAACGCGGAGGCAAATCCGCCCATCAAAATCAAGGCTCGCGGCTTGTGTTTTGAGGCGATGTATGAACTTGGCGCAGAGCCCATCGAGTATCCGAAAACAATGATTTTGCTCTCGGGTACGTTTTCAGTTTTTACGAGATGCTGCCATGCGGTTTCTGCGCAGATTTCAATGTTTTTTGCAGATGATTTCAAGGTGCTTTGCCCGTAGCCGAAGTAGTCGTAGGCAAAAACCGAAAAGCCGAGGTTATACAGGTTTTCAAGCTTTTTTTCGATTTCGCCCAAGTCTTCCCCGTTGCCGTGCGAAAACAAAATTGTGTATTTTGCGTTTGGGTTTTTCAAAAACACCGTGCAGATTTTACCTCCGTTCGGAGCGTCGATTAGCCTGTATTTTTCGGACAATTCGTAAGATGGTTTCGGGGCGGGGAATGCTATTTTGTCCGCAAGAAAATACGCAGCAATCATCAGTATAAAATAAAATGACGCCGCAAAAGCCAAAATTTTTATGATAATATGCAGCATTACTTATCGAGTTTACGCCATAGCTCCGGCGCGATGGTTTCGGGGCGGTCGGAGGGCTTTATTTCGGGCATGTTTTCAAGCCACTTTAATGCGCGTTCGTCTTTCAAGTCTTTGAGTATGGAAAAAATCTGCTTGCGCCTGCGCGAGAATATCTTGCGTATAAGTTCCTTTGTTTCGCTTTTAAAAACGAAAGGCGTTTCCAGAATTTCAAGCGCAAGCAAAACGGAATCGACATTCGGGCGCGGATGGAAGCAGGAAGCGGAAACTTTATGGGCGCATTTTACCTTGTATGCCGAATTTAGGAATATGGAAATCGGCGAATATTCGCTTGATGAATTTTTTGCGGTAAAGCGCATTGCAGCCTCTTTTTGCAGCATCAGCGTCATTTTTTGCGGAAGATTTCCCGAAAGCACTTTTTCAAGCCAAATCGTACTGATTGCGTAGGGGAGGTTTGCCACTATTTTATAGTTTTTTGCCTCTTTCGGAAGGGCGGCAAGCGGGTGTTCGACGGCGTCGCCCCAAATAAGGTTTAAGTTTGGGCAGTCTTTGAAAGTTTCGGCGATGTGCGCATGCAGGCGTTTATCAAGCTCTACTGCATAGACATTTGCGCCCTCGTTTAAGAGCGCGCCCGTCAATGTCCCAAGCCCGGGGCCCACTTCAACGACTAAATCTCCTTTTTTTATCTCAGCAAGCTCTAAGGATTTTCTTACGATGTTTGCGTCTATTAGAAAATTCTGCCCAAGCTTCTTTACGGGGGAATGCCCGATTTCCCGCAGAATGGAAGTTGTTTTCGATGGCGAAAGCTGTCCGTTAAAATCCATTTTACGCTATGTATCCCAATCGTTCGGAGATTTTTGCCGCGCTTGCGAGGACTTTTTTGCCAAGAGCGTCAAATTCGCTTTCCAAAATCCTGTGCGCGGGTCCCGTAATCCAAATTACTGCCACAGGGTAAGAGTGTGCGTCGAAAATGGGCGAAGCCACGCAATTTACGCCGTCAACGGCTTCTGAAGCATCGTAGGCGTAGTTTAGTTTTGAAAATTTTTCAATTTGCTCCTTTAAAGATTGCACGTTTTCAACCGTGTTTTTTGCGCACTTTTCAAAATTTATTTTTGGAAGCAGCTTTTCCAAATCGGGCTTGGGTAGTGCGGAAAGCAATGCCTTGCCCGGTGCGGAGGCGTGCAGGGGGCTTTTCATGCCGAGTTTGCCGATGAAATTAAACGATGAAAGCCCGTATTCCTGCTCGACCATTACGCATTCGTTGTCCAAGAGAACGCCGAGCATTGTTGTTTCGCCGATTTCGTCGCGCAGATTGCGGACAACGTCAAGGCTTTCTTCTATTATGTTTGCGTCGCAGAGGGCGGGGTATGCAAGGGAGAGAATTTTGCGGGACACCGAAAAGGCGTCGGTTTCGGCGTTCTTTCGCAGATAGCCCATGTTTTCAAGCGTCATCAAAATTCTGAAAAGCGACGTTTTGTTGCATTCTATTTTTTCGAGCATTTCGGGGAAAGTAATGCCCCCGCGTTCTTCGGACAGTATTTCCAAAATTTCGAACGCCTTTCTCAAATTTGGGATTTCGTAGCGTTTTCTGTTTGCTTTTGTGACTTGCGACGTCTTGTTTTTTGTCATAATATAAAATAAGTTTATTTTTATCATTGGCATATTTGAGAAAAAATTACAATATCATTTTATGTTCTTTGCTTTTTTGAAACATTGGGCTTGACAAAGCTTTTCAATATATTAAAACTAAGTTTCAAAATTTGCAAACAGTATTGCGGGTTTTGAAAAAAGGAGGGATTTTATGGAAAATTTTATCGGGAAAACGGTTTTGGCGGCGTGCGCATTTGCTTTCTGCTTAGGGTTGTCGGCGGAAGAAAAGCCTTATGTGCGCAAAGGCTCTCCGCGGTTTGGAGATTCTTACATGAATTTGCGCCTTCTTGTCAAAAATTCAGAGCAGGAGAAATTCGACAACCGCGAACCGGACGCGGCGGGGCTTTGGCGGTACAATGTCCATCCGAAGTTTCCGACGACATTCGGGGTTGCCGGCAAGGACGGCTCACAGCTTTTTTTGAAGGTAAAAGTCGGCGACAATTTGAAGGAGTCGATAATTTACATGCCTAACGGCAAGGCGTTTTTTACATTGCCAAGCTCAGAGCAGATTTCAAGCGACGTTAGAAATGAAATCCCTAAAGGATTGACCGACATCAGAATGTCTCCGCCGACATACAAGGAGCTTTCGGAGTACCGCAACTTGGCGTTAAATCCTTACGACTTTCAAGATAAAGTTGCTGAAAACGACATTTTTTATCCGCACATAACCGCCTCCACAGAGTGCAGAAACGAATTGATTTTCAGGGCAAGAAACGCCGTTGACGGAGTTTTTGACAACAACAAGGGGCATGGCGGTTGGAAGCACCGTTCGTGGGGCCCCGAAAAGGAGGAAGCCCCTTGGATCAGGATAAACTTCGGCAGGCCTGTCGAGCTTGACAAGGTTGTTCTTACAATACGCGCTGATTTTCCGCACGACGATTTTTGGGAAAAGGGCGAGCTTGCGTTTTCAGGCACCAAGAAAACCATTCCTGTGAAGTTAAAAAAGGTTGTTGAACCTCAGGAGTTCAAGTTCCCGAAAATTACGACGACTTATGTAGAGCTTCGCAATTTGAAGTCTAAAAAGCCAATCGGCTGGTGCGCTCTTTCTGAATTTGAAGCCTGGGGGCGCGACAAGATGCCTTTTTACAAAAAAGGAAAAAACGGCAAGTCCGCAAAATTTGCCGATGTCATTTCAGAACTTGAAACGGAGGGCGCAAACAAGACAAAAAATCTGTGGCTTTGGCGCATGATGGGCGAACATTTTCCCATCGAAGCCGACCACTTTATGCGGGACTTCGGTTTTGAGCTTTCAAAATTGCCAAACGACGCCAAAAAGAGGGCGGAAATCTTAAAAAGCCTCGCGCAAAAAGCCTTGGGCGAAATAGAAAATCCAAAGGATTTTTTGAAAGAAAAAATCGCGAATGCCGAAACACTGAAAGATTGTGCGGAAGCTTATTTGGAGGCTGCAAAGGCAAGAAGAATTGATTTCTTGTCGAAGCTTGACGGTAAGCCTCGCAAATTCGTGTATGTTGAAAGGTATCCGATTGCGCCGAGTTTTTATGGCTATACCGAAGCGGCTTCCGATGCCCGCGCCGAAATGCGTTTTGCGCCCGATTCCGCCCTTTGCATGCTTGAAGTCAAGCCCGACGGCTCTGTTTCGCGCGAAGTTTTACTTTCCGACAAAAACGGGACAATCCGCGACCCCGATGTTTCTTACGACGGCTCTAAAATCCTGTTTTCCTGGAAAAAGTCCGCCCTTGAAGACGACTACCACATTTACGAAATGGACATCAAAACCCGTAAAATACGCCAAATCACAAGCGGGGCTTGCGCGGACATAGAGCCAAAGTATCTGCCTACGGGCGAAATTGTCTTCAATTCGACGCGGTGCGAGCAGGCTACCGATTGTTGGCTGACCGAAGTCAGCAACCTTTATATGATGAAGCCCGACGGTTCCTTTTTGCGCCGCGTAGGCTTTGACCAGGTTTGCACGACGTACCCGACCATAACCGAGCAGGGCAACGTAATTTACACAAGGTGGGACTATAACGACAGAGGGCAGACTTTTACCCAGGCTCTGTTTTCGATGAAGCCCGACGGCTCTTTCCAGACGGAAGTTTACGGCAACAAGTCGTGGTATCCCACCACCATAAACCACGCGCGCCAAATTCCCAACACAAAAAAATACATTGCTACTTTGCACGGTCACCATACAGCCCAGCGCGGCAAGCTTGCCGAAATCGACACTTCAAAGGGCAGGCAGGAGGATTCGGGCGTCGAGCTTCTTGCGCCGCGCCGAAAGGAAAAGGCGGTTAGAATTGACGCCTACGGGCAAAGGGGAGAGCAGTTCCAGTATCCGTTTCCGCTTGAAGAAAACTTGTTTTTGGTTACATACCAGCAGATGGACGCGGACAACCGTTCCTATCCGCTCCCTTACGGGCTTTATCTGATGAATAACGACGGCAGGCGCGAGCTATTGGCAAGGCATGATTATTTGGATTCAAAACAGGCGGTTGCCGTCGCGCCGCGCAAAATTCCCGAACTTGAAAAATCGAGGGTGGATTATACCAAGGACAAGGGCTATCTTTTCATCCGCAACATTTATTACGGAGACGGGGTTGAGGGAGTCGAAAAGGGGAGCATCAAAAAAGTGAGGGTAGTTAAAATAGACTACCGCAGGGCACCCGTCGGCGGAATGAGCGGAAGAAACAACGAGGGCGGCGTCGGGGTCGCAAACCATGTATGCACGCCCATCGGTTTGGGGCAGGCATCTTGGGACACAAAGGAAATTTTGGGAGAAGTTGATGTCGCGGAAGACGGCAGCGTGTATTTTGAAATCCCCGCCCGCACGCCCGTTTATTTTCAGCCCATAGATAAAAATGGAAACGCAGTCACCACTATGCGTTCATGGACTGCGATGCAGCCGAACGAATTTTATTCCTGCCTTGGCTGCCATGGCGACAGGGACACCCCGAACCCGATAAAGCTCAGAATTGCAAAAGGAAGAAAACCTGAGAAGCTGAAGCCTTTTTACGACATAAAGGGCGGTTTCAGCTTTCAAAAGCATGTTCAGCCGATTTTGGACAAACACTGCGTTTCGTGCCATAACGACAGGAGCGTTGCCCGCATTTTGACCGAAGACGGCAAGGAAAAGAAAAGCGTTGAATTTTTCGCGAAGACGGAGGGCAAAAAGTGGCTTGATCTTGAAGCCGAAAACCAAAAAAAGAGCGTGAGGGCGTTCAGTCTCCTGAATTATCCCATTGAAAACAAAAGGGCAAAGAGGATTTTTAACGACGCCTATTACAACTTGTTGCAGCCGCAAATGGAGCGCGGAGAGCCTACTTTTGCCGACTTTAAAAATCCGCTTGTAAACTGGCCCGGAATGCAGTCCATTCCGACTCTTCTTCCGCCGTATTACAGGGGGGCGGCAAAAAGCGAGCTCCTTGCGATGTTAAAGCGCGGACACGGAAAAACCAAAATCACGAGGGAGGAACTCGACAAGCTCGCCGCATGGATTGACCTTTACGTCCCATATTGCGGGGATTATTACGAGGCGAACACTTGGAACGAAAACGACATGAAATACTACAAGTATTACGAAAACAAGGGCAAGTCAAACGAAGAGGCGGAAGCCGAGGCAATCGAGAAATATTTGAAAGGGGCGAAGGAAAAATCTGCGCGAAGGGAATCTTCAAAAAAAGCGCGGTTTGCCTCCGCCAAAAATTGAATTTTCCCGCCAATGGAAAAAGATAGATGGTTATAATGGCAGGGCGGAGTTTCGGATGTTTTTTTTCGAAGCTCCGCTCTTTTTTTTTAATATGTTATTTTTCATTTTTGCAATCAATATTGTTGACAAGAGGGCAAAAAATATCTTTTATTCCATTTCAATTTGAATGTGCAGTATAGTTTAGCACAGTTGGCAGAATTTTTTAATAATAACAATCAACAAACAAAGGAATACAAATGGCAAAAGAATATTTTCCGTCAGTTGGAAAAATAAAGTTTGAAGGCAAGGATTCCAAAAATCCAATGGCTTTCCGCTATTATGACGCCGAAAAGGTGGTATTGGGCAAGAAGATGAAAGACTGGCTCAAATTCTCCATGGCATGGTGGCACACTCTCTGTGCTGAAGGCGCGGACCAGTTCGGTGGCGGCACAAAATCTTTCCCGTGGAACGGCGCGGCTTGCCCCGTTCAGGCTGCTAAGGACAAAATGGACGCAGGCTTTGAATTCATGCAGAAAATGGGCATCGAATACTACTGCTTCCACGACATTGACTTGGTAAGCGAAGGCTCTTCAATCGAAGAATACGAAGCTAATTTGAAGGCTCTTGTTGAATACGCAAAGCAAAAGCAGGCTGAAACGGGCATCAAGCTCTTGTGGGGCACTGCAAACGTATTCAGCCACAAGCGCTACATGAACGGTGCCGCCACAAATCCCGACTTCAATGTAGTTGCGCGCGCGGCGGTTCAAATCAAGAACGCCATTGACGCGACAATCGCTTTGGGCGGCACAAACTACGTTTTCTGGGGCGGTCGCGAAGGCTACATGAGCATCCTCAACACTGACCAGAAGCGCGAAAAGGAACACTTGGCAAGAATGCTTACAGCCGCCCGCGACTATGCGCGCGCAAACGGCTTCAAGGGCACTTTCTTAATCGAGCCGAAGCCGATGGAACCCTCAAAGCACCAGTACGACGTCGATACAGAAACCGTAATCGGCTTCTTGAAGGCTCACGGTCTTGAAAAGGACTTCAAGGTAAATATCGAAGTAAACCACGCTACATTGGCAGGTCATACTTTTGAACATGAATTGCAGGTTGCAGTTGACAACGGAATGCTCGGTTCTATCGACGCAAACCGCGGCGACTACCAGAACGGCTGGGATACCGACCAGTTCCCAATCGACCAGTACGAGCTTGTCCAGGCTATGCTCCAAATCGTTCGCAACGGTGGCTTGGGCAACGGCGGCACAAACTTCGACGCCAAGACGCGCCGCAACTCGACAGACTTGGAAGACATCTTCATTGCCCACATCGCGGGCATGGACGCAATGGCGCGCGCTCTTGAAAGTGCTGCGGCAATCGTTGAAGACGGCAGGCTCTGCAATATGGTTAAGGAACGCTACTCTTCTTTCGACGCGGGCAAGGGTAAGGATTTTGAAGACGGCAAAATGTCTTTGGAAGACTTGGTAAAATACGCAAAAGAAAATGGCGAACCAAGCCAGACAAGCGGCAAGCAGGAGCTTTACGAAGCAATTCTTGCAATGTACTGCTAATTAAAGAAAAGTTTTATTTTGAAAGAGACCCGAAAAAGGGTCTCTTTTTTTTGCATAAATATAACAGGCTTGACTTTTTTATACATTAACTTTTATTTTTATTTTAATTCAATCTGCTAACTTAAATTGGAAGGAAACTTATTATGAAAATATGGGGGGTATTCGCGCTTTTTTGTTTTATGTTTGCGTCCGCGCATGGAAAGGCTTTTCCGCTTTCCTCGCCGGACGGAAAGTTGGGCGCCGAAGTGGAAGTCTCGAAAACTTTGGTTTTTTCGATAAAATTCGACGGCAAGTCCATTGTGGAAAACTGCCAAATTGCCATGGATACGAGCTTGGGAAACTTCGGAGCAAATCCGAAGCTTGTTTCAAAATCGTTCTCGTCCGTAAAAAAGGAAATAAATCCTGTTTGGGCGAACAAAAACAAAATTTCGGATTCTTACAACCGCCTGCTTTTGAAGTTTGACGGTTTTTCCGTTGAATTCAGAGTTTACGATGACGCTTTCGCGTACCGCTTTATTTGCGACAAGAAAGGCGAAATAATAGTAAATAGCGAGACCGCGAAATATCCGTTTGACGGCGCGATGGATGCCTATCCGCAAAAAGTAGACTCTTTCCACTGCTGGTTTGAAGACGTTTACAGAAGAATGAAGCTTTGCGAAATATCAAAGCATATGCCAATGGTTGCGCTTCCGTTTGTATTTGACGCGGGAAATGTGAAAGTGGCGATTTTGGATTCCGATGTTTCCGAATATCCCAAGATGAATTTGAAGTTTTCCGAAAACGGGGAAATTCAGGGCGCGTTTGCCCCTTATCCCAAGGAGTTTGAAAACAAGGGCAGGCTTTTTATGCCAAAATCCACAGAGGACTTTATAGCAAAAAGTTCCGCAGCGAGGACTTTCCCGTGGAGAGCGATGCTCTTTGCCCGCACCGATGCCGAGCTTGTCGAAAACTCCATTCAATACAAGCTTGCAAGCCCCTCAAAGATAAAGGACGCCTCTTGGATTGAAACGGGGACTTGCGCATGGGACTGGTGGAACGACTGGGGGCTTTTCGGCGTCGATTTTGTTGCGGGGCAGAATATGCCGACCTATAAATACTATGTCGATTTCGCCTCAAAATTCGGCATGAAATATTTTCTTTTGGACGAAGGCTGGATTGGCAACAACGATTTGGTTGCCACAATGCAGCCGAAAATCGACATAAAAGAGCTTGTGAAGTACGCGGAGGAAAGGAACGTAAAAATTCTTCTTTGGACGCTTGTACGCCCGTTTGAAAAAGACGCCGTAAAAATTTTGGACAGGGCAAAAGAGTGGGGCGTTGCGGGGCTTAAAATCGACTTTATGGAGCGCGACGACCAGCAGGCTGTCGATTTGTTTGAGAAAATCGCGTCTCTTGCCGCAGAGCGCAAGTTGGTTGTGGATTTTCACGGCTGCGCTCCGTCTTCGGGGCTTCACAGAAAATATCCCAATGTCATAAACTTTGAAGGTGTGCGCGGCGGCGAAAACAACAAAGGCGGCGTTCTTTCGCCATCGCACAATGTAGATCTTGTTTTTACGCGCTCTTTGGCAGGTCCGATGGACTATACCCCCGGCGCCATGCGCAACCTTACAAAGGGGAATGTAAATTCAATGCCGAGTATGCCTAACGCAAGGGGGACAAGGGCGCATCAAATGGCAATGTATGTGTGCTATTTTGAACCCCTTAAAATGCTTTGCGACTCCCCTTCCGCGTATATGAAAGAGCCTGTTTGCGCGGCGTTTATGGCGCAATGCCCGACCGTTTGGGACGACACACGGGTGGTGGATGGAAAAATCGGCGAGTACGTTTTGATGCTTAGAAGAAGCGGCAAAAATTGGTATGTCGGGGCGATGTCCGCTGTCGATAAGGAAATAGAGCTTGATTTGGATTTTTTGCCCAAAGGCGAATTTACAATGGAAAGCTTTGCCGACGGGGTTAATTTTGAGCGTGTCGGCTTCGATTACAAGCGCGAAGTAAGGGACGTAAACTCGTCGTCAAAAATAAAAATCAAAATGACGAGATTGGGCGGCGGCTTTGTCGCCAAGATAACGCCAAAATCGGCAAAAAAGTAAAAGGCGCTTAACCGCTTTCAGAAACTCTCCAAGAAAGCGGTTAAATGCTTGTTTTTAAACACATAAAAATCGGCATAATTTGTTTTAATTTTGAAGCGGTCTTGAAATTAAAGACCGCTTTTTTTGCGGAAAAATTTATTATATGTCTTGATGTTGGAATAAATTTATATTAACTAATAATCTTAGCTTTGTTAAAAAACTCTTTTTTAACTGAAACATCTCGGTCGGGGCATTTTTATGCCTTAAAAATCTAATTCTCAAAATGAATTTATATTGCCAAATAGTTATTTTCTTTTTTATTGCATTTTCTTTCGGCAATCTTTACGGCGGAGATTTGCTGATTGAAAAAGACGGCAACTATATTTATTCAGACAGGATTTCCGTTGAAAAAAACAAGGCTTACAGAATATCCGGGGTTTTTTTATTGGAAAATGCCCCTGAAAATTCGCAGTCTTGCCTTCAAGTCGGACTGGTTCCCTATGGCTCGGACGGCAAATCTCTTTGCGATGCGGAAGATTTTCCGCTGTCTTTTGAAAGGGAGGATGCAGGATTTATTCTCTTGGATGTTTTTGTCTTTGAAGAAAATTCATCTTGCGAATTTAACCGTACAATAAAATTAAGCGGGGCTGCTTTAAAGGAATTTTCGCTTGTCGTCGGCGCGTATTTGGCGGAAGGCGCAAAATTCCGCATTTCTCAAATTAAGATAGAGCCTTTGGGCGATTTTGTTTTTGAAGTTTCGCCGCAAGGAGGGGTTCAAGACATTTCGTCTTCAAATGGGGATTTTTCTTCTGATAAAGGCCGTTCGGAAAGCGTCGAACCAAGTCCTGCTAATCATTCTTCGCAAAGTTCCAATGAAAACAAAGCCGAAAAATCTTTCCAATCTTTGCCCGGAGGGCATAGAATAATTTATGTAAATTCAGATATAGGAAGCGACAAATTTGAAGGGTTAAAGCGCAAAAGGGGGCAGGCGGACGGCCCCAAAAAAACGATAAATTCCGCCCTTAAAAACGCGTTCGGCGGAGATGCCATTGTCCTTCAAGAGTCAAATGCAGGCTATAAAGCAGGCTTGCTGAAAGCAAAATCAAATAAGACGCTTGTTATCAGGGCGGAGGGCAGTGTTGTAATAAAATCCAATTAAAACCGCCATGAAGAAATTTACCTTTATATTTTTGTTTTTTGCCCTTAGCCGAATTTTTGTTTGGGCGGATGCCAAAACTTCAGGTGGAGAAAAAAATGCTTCCTTGTTTTCCGCAAAAAGTTCAAACACTCCGAAGTGGACGTTGCAGATAATTGAAAACACCCCGAATGTCGGGCAGAATAGCGATGCGGAAAACGTTGTGCCGCCGCCAAAAAAGCCGAGCGAAATCAACATAGCCGAAGAGGAGGATTTGCAAGGTCCTTTTATCATAAACGACGAGGAGCTTGACGTCATTCTTTCGATGCTCGAACAGCTCTTCAAAAAGACGATAATAAAAGCGCAGGGCTTGCCCGAAAAAAACAAGTTTAATTTCCGTTCGAAGCGCAAGATGTCAAGGGACGACGCCATCATGGCTTTCCGCTCTTTGCTAATGCTAAACGGAGTTGCGATTGTTCCGATAGACGACAAATTTCTAAAAGCGGTGCCAAGTGCAAATGTAAGCACTCAGATTCCCGAATTTCTCACATGTTCGGCGAGGGATTTGCCGCCGAGCCAAGATTTTTACACAAAATTTTTCGAGCTAAATCATATTTTAGTGGAGGACTTAAACGGCAAATTAAAGACTTCGCAAAGCGGGAACAATGCGGGCGTTATTGAGATTTTTCCGAAGTCGAACGCGTTTTTAATTACAGACACTCTCTTAAACATACAGCGCATTGAAGAGCTTGTGGAGCGTTTGGACGTTTCAAACGAGGAGATGTTTTTTATTGGCGTAAAAAATACTTCGGCAGACGACATAAAATCGAAAATCGCATCGCTTAAATCGGACATCTTTAAAAACGTTAAAATAGACACCGACGCAAGGACAAACAAGTTGATTGTGTTTTCGCCGAAGTCGGCAATTCCGCAAATAGAAAGGCTTGTAAAGGAATTAGATGTTGAGAGCGATCCGATTTTAAAAAGCGAAGTCGTCTATATCAGGCATGGAGAATCGTCCAAAATTGCGGAAATCGTAAAGCAGATTGTAAGCGGGCAAAAATCGTCAAAGTCCGGGAAGTCGGAAGCTCCAATCGGGCAGAAAAATTCCGAAAAAGCGGCGCATTCGGGCGACGAAACAGGCGTTGAGTTTTCTCAATACCTGCAAATTGTCGCAGACGAAAGAAGCAACGCGGTTGTAATTTATGGAACTGCGCTTGATATAAAGCAGGCAAAGGGGATTATTGAAAAGCTCGATATTGTGCTGTTGCAAGTAAAAATCGACGTAATCATAACGGAAGTCGCGCTTTCCGACGGGCAGGTTTCGGGGCTAAGCTCCTTCGGAATTTCCTACGGAGTTGACGCGGACGGCTTTGCCGGAAATACAAAAACGTATTCGTTAAGCGACGCAAGCAATCCCGCCTTTTCGGTTTCGGCAACTGAAAAGAGCTTTTCCGCAATATTCGACGTAGCCCGCCAAAATCAAAACGTGAAAGTGCTTTCGTCTCCGACAATCGTCACAACCCACAACAAGGACGGCGAAGTCAACATATCGCAGTCCGTCCCCATAATCACAAGCACCGCAAGCGACCTTTCGAGCATAACGACAACCCGAAGCTCCGTAAGCTACCAAGACATAGGCATACGCCTTTTGGTGAAGCCGCTTGTCGGCAAAGACGGCACCATACAGCTTGACATCGACCAGAGCGTGGATTCGATTTCGGGGTACACAACTATAGACAACAATCAGCAGCCGCTGATTTCAAAGCGCAAGGCAAAGAGCTTTGTGAGCGTAAATTCAAACGAAGTCGTTGTGATGGCGGGGCTTCAGCAAGTTGATACTACCGAAGTTGATGCAGGGGTATGGCTGCTAAGCGATATTCCGCTTTTAGGAGAACTCTTCAAACCTTCTAAAAACGAAACAAAAAGAAGAGAGCTTATTATATTTATAAGACCTACACTGATTGAAAGTACAAGCCCCGAAAATGCGTTAAAATCGAATAATCTGCAAAATCCCGAAGCGAAGACTGAAATCGAAAACTTTTTTGAAAAGGGGAAGTTCTATCCGAACAAGGAACTCGAAAAAAAGGCGGAAGAATTTGAAAAAAATCGCCCGCACAATAAAATCTTAAATCTCCCAAAAAATTTAATTAAAAAAGAAGATGAAAAGTAAAAAATTTACGCTGACCTTACTTTTGGTTTTTGCCATGAGTGTCGTTTTATCGCAAACGCAGTTGCAGTTGCAAGGCGATATTCAAATAGTTGACGATCCTCAAACGGAAGCCTTGGAAGGGTCTTTATACATACAAAGAAATCTTTCAATCGGCTCTTCTTTTAATATTCCGAGGCTTTCGTTTTACCCGATGTCAAATGCCGCAATTTTAATCGGGGACGACAGCGATGTTTTGTCAGGTAAATGGGGAATTGCCCTTGGAGCGGAATCTTACGTTTCGGGAAACGGGGCGATGGCAATAGGATACAAGGCAAAGACGGAGGGGAATTCATCTCTTGCAGTAGGCTCGAACGCAAATGCAAAAGCGGGGTCTTCGTTGGCAGTCGGCGGCGGAGCGTTGTCGCAAGGCTCTTCAAGCTTGGCGGCAGGGGCAAATGCGAAAGCTTTGGGGGATTGCAGTGTGGCTCTTGGTTCTTCGGTAAAGACCGAAGGCTCATATGCAATGGCTATGGGAATGGGCTCTGTTGCAACAGGGGAGGCGAGTTTTGCAGGCGGCATAAATTCAAAATCTACTTCAAAAACAAGTTTTGCATATGGAAAAAACGTTTCCGCTGAAAGCTTTTTGCAAACCACATTTGGGCAGATGAACGAGAAGTTCGACAATGCCTCCGCAAATGCCTGGGTTGAAACAGACCCGCTGTTTGTCATCGCAAACGGCAATAACGGTGTGCGTTCAAACGCGCTGGTTATAAATAAAAACGGCAATGCCACGATAAACGGCACTTTAACCGTGCTTAAAGCGTCTTCCGCTCTTCCAATGGGGAAATTCGGGCGTCCTGAAAGCGAAGAGTAAAATTTTATGCACAGGCTCCGCAACATCATTGTTTTCATCTTTTGCGTATTTTTTGTATTTGCTCATGCGGAACTTCCTCAGTGGTGGGTTGAGCGCGGAGTTGCAACAAGCGCGGATGCCGAAAAAACCGAAGAAGCCATAAACTCAAACTACGACGCCGCAAACGTCGGGCAGTTAATGTTTATTGCAAGCAGGGCCGCCGAAGAGTTGAACGCAAAGGTTGAAGGCGGAGCGGGGGAAGTGATAGAAAGCTTGGTTAATTCTTTCCCGAAATACGATGTGGACAATCCCGACGCCAATTACCATTCGGTAAATATCGGGCAAGTAAAGTACGTTGCAAAACCTTTCTACGACAGGCTTTGGGATATTGAAAAATCAAACGCAGGCAGCGTGAATTTCCCGACAGGAATGGTATTTTTAAGCGGCGGGACAGATGCAAGTACTCATAAATACCCTTGGAGCGCAATGCCGCCAACTCCAACCGACTCTGACTATGCTCCAAATTATGAAATCGCAAATATCGGACAAATTAAGAATTTGTTTTCATGGAGCTTGAACGAGGAATTTTTGATTATGCCCGATCGTAACGGGGACGGCATACCCGACATATTTGACACTCAATGGTCGGAAAATATCGAGAGCTTGCGCTATCTTTCGATTCTGCCGATTGGCGGTAGCATAAAAATTGCCCATGACGGGGATGTAGTTTTTTTCACGGTAAAGGTTGTGGACGAAACAGGACGGAAAATTTCAAACGCCCCTTTAAAAATTTTGGCTGGGAGTGTCGAAACTGCGGGCGGATATAGTACGGATGCAAATGGCGTTTTCACATTTTCGCATACGGCGTCTTTTGTTGATGTTTCCGAAAATTTGGTGTGTGTCGCGCTAAATAGTGAAAAGCCGCATTCGAGAGCTACTTTTTTAATCAAAAAAGCGGTGGATTCGGAAATTTCGGAGCAATCGAACATTCTTTCCCAATGGGCTACCGACAGCGACCCAATAAGAATATCAGGAGAAAGGCATTATTCAATGCCACCGTTTAGCTCTCTTGCAAATGTTTATACTTCAGGGGGATTTAATTATTTTTATAAAGACGGTTCTCTTGAATATCATAATCCCATTGATGGCAATTTGCATAAAGACGGTTTAGCTATGCCTTCTTATTCAAAATATACAGGAGATTTCGATGGGGAGCATGTTGAAATAAATGAAAGCATATTAAAAGACATACAATTAAATAAAATTCCTCTTCCAATAGATACAGGGAAAGTACGACCCGAAACAATATTAAGCACAGGCGATATTGCAAGCAGGCTTTCTTTCATACAAAATGCAACCGTTGTGTATACAGGAACAGACGGAAAGATGCTTGATGATTATTCTTATGTACATGTATTTTATCCAAATAATTTTGAAAACGTGGAAGGTTTATCCGCTGAAACAAATGAGAAAATACGTGATATTATAGCGCGGAGCTTTGATGATTCCGGAGCTTATTTGGGGTGTGCGGCTAATAAATTCTCTGAGCAAGTAATACTTAATTATATCAAACTTCCATGGGCATATGGATATCCATTGGAAAATTATAACGGCTTAGGTGCAAATTACATAGCAAACATAAACAGTAGGTCTTTATATTTTGATGGGTTCGTTTATCCTTTTTCAGAAGATGATTGTGATGCCTATGGAAAAGTTTCTTATAAAATGTCAGTTTCAAATAAAAGTGGAAATAAAATTATTTTAAAAAGGTATTTTTATGACGGGGGGATAGATATGGTCAATGGGAGTGAAGAATATAAAACTGTTTATAAACATGCAGACTATCGTCACTCATTCCCTTTCAAACTTGAATTTATTCCCGAAAATGATTTGGAAATAGCGCAAGCGGAAGTTGCAATTACGTATAAATATCACTTCCCTAAAAATTTTGGTCAATTCCATAATCAGAATGGTTTGGATGTAACAATAGGTGTGGATAAATTTTTGGTAACGCTTTCTCCGAGCGGGGATTCTGAAAATTATTCAATGCCGATGTCGGAGAGCGCGGGGCCGAAGTATAGGAAAATCTCTCTGGGCGGCAGACCTATATCAGACGACAAGCCGCAGATGGAGGAAGAGGAGGACAAAGAGCCTTTTGAAACGTACATTGACGCGCTTTCGCTTGGGCTTCGCCACGATGTTGCGGACATATCGCTGAAAGTTCCCGCAAGCGATTTAACCCTTGACGTCCGCCGCAGCTACCAGCCGCTTTCTTGGAATTTCAAGGGCGGTTTGCGCCCCCATGAGCGTCCCGAATTTGCCTTCGGCGGGAATTGGTCAACGAATTTGGTTTCTTACATTTGCATTCAAAGGCAAAATGTAAAGGAAAGAACTTCTCCCGACACTGCTTTGGTTGTTGATGAAAACGGCGCGTCTTTCTCTTATTGCATTAAAAACGGAAACGAATTTTATCCCGAGCCTTCTGGGTATAACAATCAACAGGCTTATCAGTGCGAACTTTCGGATTTTGATTTTGAATTGGATTTTGATGATGGGGATTATCTTACATTCACAAAAAAATACGGCACGACGTTGAGTTTTGAAGCTGTTGGTTTTTTGGGGACAGTTGCTGACAGAATACATGGCGGCGACGATACGATTGCATATAAATACTACCGCCTTTCCTCTGTCAGCGATAGATACGGCAATACGATTATTTACGAATATCCTGATTCTTTTGACGAAGAAGGAAATTCTCTTCCGACGTTGATTCCGAGCAGGGTTTATGTTGAGGGGCGCGATGACATTGCAATTTACATCACGCAGGAAAACGGCAAAATAACTTCTGTAAGAGATCCGAGCGGCAGGGTTGTTTCTTATGAATATAATGCAAGCTCTTCTGTGCAAAATGTGTCGAATTCGGCCATTCCGCTGCTTCCTCCGAGTGTAAATTCGCAAGTGTCGGCAGATAGGCTTGTATCGGTAAAGATAAACGGCGAGCCGTTTTTAGATTACGGTTACGCGCCAATCAGGGCTGAGCTTGACGACTTTCACAACAAAAAGGGAACCGATAAGTTTTACAATTTTACTCTTGATTTGTCTTCGATAACCGACGCTACGGGCAGAACATACCAATTTGAATACGGCGGCGGATTGGGACTTTATTCGTATAGTTCGGATGCAGGATATTACGTTTCGTCCCCGATATGGGCTGTTTCAAAAGTAATTCTTCCTTCCGAAAACGGGGAGGAATCCAAATTTGCATTGTTTGGTTGCGATACCGACATAAAACTTTCGTTGGGCGCGGATGTTTTAAAGGGGCAGGGGCGTTCGATTTTGAGAAACGGCGTCGGGAAAAGAAGTACAAGCGTAGTCGATGCCGACGGCAATTTGGTTCGCTATACCTGGCTTGACACTTCCGCTTCTGAAACTGCGGACTGCATAGAAAGCATGGTTATAGTGGATTATGACGCTTCGGGGCTTTCAAATGATTTTGCCGACCCTATTGCCGTATTTTATCCCCGCCTTCAAATCGACCATTTTTCAGGCAGTGGCGAAAGTGCGGAGCTTATCGGAAGCGAGGTTTTTGAGTTTGACTCTCAGGCGGGCATGGCTCTTTCAAAAATAAAAGATTTTTGCGGCAACACTGCCGAATATTCGCATTCGGACGAGCTCGAAAATACGGGAAGATACTCGTTTAAGCACTCCGACCCGAATTCGGAAATCCGCAAAGATTCAAACGGCAATATTGTGCAAAAGAAAGAATTTACCTATTCTCAGCACTACCGCATAATGGATTCATTGAAAGAGTATGGCGCAGGCGAAAATCTTTTGAGAAAGACGGTTTGGGAAGTTGATGAATTTGGCAGGCGCACCTCTGAAAAGCTCTACGCTTCTGAAGACGCAAATCCCGTAAAAGAGACGCAGTTTGCCTACGACGAAGCGTTTAAAAACTTCTTTGCGGAAACGCTGGTAAAAGACGGGGCGGGAGCGGGTAAAGACATTATAACACGCAATATTCCCGACGCAAACGGGCGTGTGTCGCAATCAATAACAGATCCCGAAGGGCTTGCACTTGCCACAAGCTTTGAATACAACCAAAACGGCAGGAAGATACTTGAAACCGACCCAAATGGCAACTCAACCGCCTTTGAATACGACAGTTTTAACCGCCTTGTAAAAGTCATAAATCCCGACACGACAGAAAGAACAATCGAATACGACGCCGCAGGGCGCAAAATCAAGACGGTAAACGAAAACGGGGTGGAAACATCATACACCTACAACGCAAATGGTCTTCAAAACTCGCAAAGAATAAAGATGTCTGAAAATCCGTCAGACGACATCATAACGCAAACTTCATATTCTCCATGCGGCAAAATTCTTTCCACAACCGACGCAAACGGCAACATAACCGCCTTTGAGTACGACGGAATGGGCAGAGTTCTCAAAATGACAAAATATGAGGGAGACGCCACCGCCGAGAAAAAATATATCACAAACTACGCCTACACGGGCAACTGCGGTAGCGGCGTATTTTCCACCGACAACTTTAAGCCAAGCGCGATAACCGACCCCAGAGGCAACGTCTCAACCTTTACCCACGACGCCCTTTACCGCGAAACATCAATTACGCTTCCTTTTGGTTCGACAGGCTCGACAACTGCTTACGAATACGATACATTCGGCAACAAGATAAAAGAAACCGATGCGCTTGGCAATATTACCACTTTTGAGTACGACGCCCAAAACAAGCTCATAAAAACGACTTTCGCAGACGGAACAGTAAAATCCGCAACTTATTCCGCCGCGGGATTAGTTCTTTCCGAAACCGACGAGCTTGGCAATATAACTTCCCACGAATACGACCTTGCGGGACGTCGCATAAAAACAATTTATCCAAGCGTTTTTGACGGGATATCGAACACAACTCAAACACCCATAGAGGAATTCTTCTACGACAATAACGGCAACCTTGCGGGAAGAAAAGACCCGACAGGTTGCTTGTGGAACACTGTTTACGATTCCCGCAACCGCAAGATTGCGGAAGTTGCGCCCGCAGTAAAACGTTCGGACAATACATACGCGCGCCCGATGTCGAAAATCGTTTACGACAACTTAGGCAACCCAATATCGACAATAGACCCGAACGGCAACCAAACCGACACTGAATTTGACTCTGCAAACCGCGCGATAAAGATAACATTCCCCGCAGTGCAAGTCGGACAAGGCTCGACGCTCCAACGCCCTGTTGAGACAAAATCATACGATAAAAACGGCAATGTAATATCTTCAGTAAATCCAAGAGGGATAATAACAAATACAGAATATAACTCGTTCAATAAGCCCGTAAAAATAACAAAGAACGCAGGAGATACAGAAGCAAATCAAATCATAGAAGAACTTTCCTACGATGGTAATGGGAACTTGGAAGTTATAACCGACGGCAACGGAAACAAGACAAAATACATATACGATGCCATGAACCGCAGAACATCGGCAATCTACGGATACGAATCCGAAACAACCAGAAGCGATACCTGGGTTTACGATGCCCTGAATATGACAAACCGAAAAGGCGTTGCCATTACCTACGATTCCCGCAACCGAATTTTAACTGAAAACAGCCGCACTTATGCCTACGACCCCGCAGGAAGAATATTGTCAGTATCGGGTTATCCCAATGCAAATGTAAGTTATGCATACGACGCACTTGGTAGAATTTTATCCGAAACAAACGGAGGAAGAACGCATAACTACGCCTACGACCTTTCAAGTCGCAGAGTAAAAAGCGATTACGGGCTAAGCTCAACGCAATCAACGCCGACCCATAGCCTGAGATACAAATACGACACCAACGGAAGACTTGTATCAATAACCGACCAACAAAACCGCACAACTTCCTACTCCTACGACCTAAACGGAAACGTATTAAAAAAGACAAATCCCAATGGTTATGTTTTAACAAATACCTACGATGCCCTAAACAGAGTTCGCACAAAAGATACCATGGATTTAAAATATACCTATTATTACGATATAGGCGGTAATATAATACGATTCTACGAATGGAATAAACAAGGAATAAACGGTATGTATTCATGGGATGCGTTGCTTTCCTACGATGCCTTTGACCGTTTGATTTCGGAAACGTTGTACGACACTAATACAATCTATACAACAACCTACACATACGATAAAAACAATAATCGACTTGCCAAGCATTTGCAAAAGGGCTTAGATAGCGATGCAAACAAGTTTGAAGAAACATATTCTTATACAGTGAATGCCTTAAATCAAGTTATAGGGATAGAAAAGCGTCATTGGTTAATGTCGTCTCCGAACGATGTTGAAGTTTCCAATACAGTGATTAATTACGATTCAAGAGGCAATGCAATAGAAATAATTGAAGGAGCAAGTCGTACAGAATTAAACTATGATGATTTTGATATGCCTGCGATTTTAAGTAGAAGTACAAATAAACTTCAAGAATCGTATGCAATAAATTTTTACGATTACAGAGGACGCAGGATTCAACGTAACTATACAGATTTTAAAAATCAAACAGATTACAATAAGTACTATACCTACACAGATGGGACCAGTGTTTTGGAGACAAAATTAGATGTAAATAATACTACAGAAAAGAGAACATTGTTTTATCGAGGAAGCGATCAAGGCGGTGGCGTTGGCGGCATTAACTACAGTGAATTTGCCAATGGAGAAGACTTGAATTACAAGTTCTATAATTTGCGAGGCGATGTTGTAATGACGATAGATTCAAATAATGTTCGCAAGAACAAGTATTTATATTTTGGCTTTGGGAAGAACGAACTTGAACAAGGTAGCGAAATTGAAACAGATAAGCACCGAGCAAATACTAAAGTTGAAGATGAAAACAACTTCTTAAACGAAGGCAAACGCTTCCGTCACTTGGAACTCGATGTATTTTTAACCCCCGACCCATTGGAATACGTTGACGGCTTCAATCCATATATCTATTGTAACCAAAACCCCTGGGGCAGGTGGGATCCGCTTGGGTTGGCTGAATATTTTAGGCAAGAATGTAAGAAGTCCTGTGTCCCTGCAAGTTTACGAAATTTAAAAATAGCAGTTTATGATAAAGATATGGGTGAGGAGTATTTTCGCATGAAAGTAAATGAAAAATATAAAGAGGGGTTTAAGGAGTTGGGAGTAAATGTAAAAGATATTAATTATGAACACGATGGTGCGTCAATGATAGATGCTTATGGTGTAATGAAAGAAGATTTTTCTAATAAAAAAGTAGAGAGATTAGAAGCAAAGTCGGTCGCCGAAGCGTTAAATATAATATCATCAACTGGAAATCCTGGAATGTTATCTGGAAACACTGAAAATGGAAATCATGCCATGGTTGTAGTCCCAGGAGAAGATGGGAAACCATATGTTGTAGATTCTGGAAAGGGTTATGTAGAAAATCCTAATAATCCAGAAGAGACAAAGCCTGAATTAGATGCAGAGGCATATTTAAATAAAAAATTTAAAGAAGAGAAAAATATTTCAGTTATAACTTTAAAAGATAAAGATAATAAAGAAACAAAATCTGGCGATGTAAAAGAATCACAAAAAAATGATTCGAAGGAAAAACAAAAAACTCCCAAAGCAAAAAAAGATGATAAAAAATGAAAAAAATATTTATAATTATATTAATGTTTTTAATGTTTGTAAGTGCTTTTTCGTTTGAGAAAGTATATTTAGATGAAAATGAATATAAAATTTACAAAAAATCAGTTTCTGAAATGCCTAAAACTGCATATAATGCAATTGTAGATTTTATGAAGCACGATGCTATTTTTGAAAAATATTATAATAATTTAAATTCTAATTTTATAATAAAACATACTTTCTTATTTGATCCTAAAAATATCAGTAAAAAGGAATTTGATAAGGATTATATTTTATATACGACTTGTTTAACGGGTATGGATATTTTTACTCTATTTAATAAAAAAGAAAATAAAGCTTTTATATTAAATAAAAACTCAAATAATGAGCAGTTATCTTATTTGGTGAATTTTACATTTGATGGGGGGCTGTTGAGTATTTTAAAATCGGAAAACTTAGAGTATTTTTATAAAGCAATTTTTGATTTAACATACGGTATAAGAGGTGCGACAGGTATGTTCTTAGAAGCGATAATAAAAGATATAGATGATATTAGTGGAAATGGGCGTTTAATTAGGTTGATTTCTATTAAAAAAAGCGATTTATCGAAAATTGTTTTACCTTCAACATTTACGATTATAGGGAATATGAATAGTTGGGAAGGAAGATTTTGCGTAGCACTAAAAGATGGAGAAGTTCTGGAATGTACGGTAAAAGGAACTTTTTTCGATGGGGATAGGTTAAAAATTGATTCAATTAGTAATCGAGTAATTTTAGAAAAAGGGATGTTTAAATTGCTTTATATTCCATAGGGTAACAATAATTTAGCCAATAAAAACTTGAAAATTTCGCTAAAATTTATCACCATAATAAAACAAATTTGATCTTTGAAAAGTACTAGTACCAGATCAAGGCGGAGGTGTAGGCGGAATCAACTATAGTGAATTTGCCAATGGAGATGATTTGAATTACAAGTTCTATAATTTGCGCGGTGACGTGATAATGAGCTTGTATTCAAGCCGCAATAAGTCTTCAACCTACTATTTTGAATTTGGGCAGAACGAGCAGTTGTCAGGAGACATAACAACCGATAGGCACCGAGCCAATACGAAAGTAGAAGACGAAACTAATCTTCTAAATGATGGCAAACGCTTCCGCCACTTAGAGCTTGATATCTTCCTTACCCCCGACCCCTTGGAATACGTCGACGGTTTCAACCCATATATCTATTGCAACCAAAACCCCTGGGGAAAATGGGGCGGGGCATTTTTTTGAGGGATACATTGTGTGTATTGGATGGCTTTTATAAATGTTTTAGATTTGTGTATTTTTAGGTAATATTTTATTGTTTGGGGGATTTTTTATGCTATTTTTAATGTCATGAAAAAAATTCAGATTGCCTTGGGAATGGCGTTTTTAGTTTTTCTTTCCTTCATTGTTTTATTTTTGTTCGTATCGAAAAATGAAGAGTATGGCGGGTGGCTGTTGTGGCTTGATAAAGATGCCGATTGGAAGAATGAATCTCCTGAAACATCGTTAGAAAGTTTGGAAAAAATAAAGCCATCGTGCGGCTGGGGCAATTTATTTAAAAATTATAGTTTCGATGTGTCTGAAGTTTTCAAAAATCCAAAACTGAGTTTATGCGTATCGTTGCCGTCCACTGTTGAAGAGCATTTTTGGGACGAAGTCTCGGGGGATAAAAAAGGCGCGGAGACTTCGGGAGATTACAAGGGGGTAAGCTGGTGGGGAAAAGAATTTTTCATTCCCAAAGACGCGGAAAACAAGATTATAAAGCTTAAATTTCTTGGCGGAGTGCGGCAGCGCGCCGAGATTTTCGTCAACGAAAAATTTGTAAAGTGTCAGCTTGCTCATCAGATTCCATTTGATGTGGATATATCTGAACATGTAAATTTTGGAGAAAAAAACAAAGTGGCAATCCGCATAACCGACCCCAATGGAAATTTCAGCTGGGGCGATTTTATGCATGAGCATTGGGGGAAATATCTCTGGACTGCGTCGCATGGCTTTGGCGGCATATTGGGAGAGGTAAACGTTGAAATTTTGCCTAAGCTTCATGTGGGCGATATTTTCATAAAAAACAAACCTTCGCTTTTCGGCGTCGATGCTGATATTGAGGTTGAAAACAAAGGAGAGGATTTTGCGGTTTTGAATGTCTCTTTTGAAATTTCCGAAAATTTTTTAAATTCAAAAAAAGTAGAGCATCCGCGGACGGTTTTCCGAAAAGATTTGGGGAATTTCGATTTTTCGCCAATGTCGCCGTTGAAAATTCACGCTTCGGCATTTTTGCCTGACGCCGCGCTTTGGGACATTGGAAAGGGCAATTTGTACGACTTCAGCGTTGTTTTGCGGGACGCTAAAAACAATGTGGTTCATCAAAAAAAGCAGCGTTTCGGATTTCGGTTCTTGAATGTCGAAAACGACGAAATTTGCGGAAAGCACATAACTTTAAACGGCAGGCGCATATTTTTAATTTCCGCGATAAGTTGGGGTTTTTATCCTCAAAACGGGATTTATCCCTCGGATGAAATCGCGCTTTTGCATGTAAAAAGGGCGCGCGAGCTTGGTCTTAATATGCTAAACTTCCACCGCAATGTCGGAAACGAAAAAGTTTTTAACGCCGCCGATGAAATCGGTCTTTTGCTTTGCGAGGAGTCCGGGGATATTTGAGTACGCGCCCGCGCATGCGCCAGTTTTTCAGCCAGCCTTATGTTTATTCTCTGCCGCGGGAAAGGTTTTTGGAAAGCGTAAGGCTGCACCGCAATCATCCGTCTCTTGCTTTTTACAATATGGCAAACGAACCTTTCATCAATCCCGACTCCCATATTGTCGAGGATTTGAACGACGCGCGAAAGCTCGATCCCACCCGCCTCATAACTTATGGCTCGGGTTTTATGGAAATCGGCGTGAGGTCTCAGAAAAAACTGCATGCGCTTCCGTATGGAGAAGTTTCGGACATCGGATATTGCAGCAGACACAACTCTTCAAGTTCGGCGGGAGTTTATGTTGACGGAATATGGAATTCTCCGAACAGTTTTTTACGCGGAGAAAAGACTGATGAAGAGCTTTTGTTTTGGGGAGAGGAAGGCGCGATAGCTTCTCCGCCGCAGTTGGAGCTTATTTGCGCCCAAATCGGCGATAATCCTAATGGATGGGACGGCGCGGATTACAAGCGCAGGCTTGCGGCTTATAAAAAGTACATAAAAGACAAGGGGCTTTCAAAAAATTTTCCGTCCATAACAAATCTGATAACTTCGATGGGCAATGTAATGTATTACGAGCATGGAAGAATTCTTGAAAATGCGCGCATTGCCGATAGTGCCGACGCTTATATTTTCAACGGTTGGGAGGATATGAAGCGGGACAATTTTTCGGGAGCAGTTGACGCATACAGAAATTTAAAGGGTGATTTACGTTTGATTTCAAAGTTCGCCGAGCCTCTTTTTGTGGCCGTTAAAGTTCGCGACAAGGTTGCGGAGGTTGGTGATGCTGTCGCCGCCGATTTTTTTGTGATAAACGAAAATGTATTAGAGCGGGGCGAATATGTTGTGAAGGTAAATCTTGTTTTTCCCGACGGCAAAAAAAGTTTGCTCTTTGAGGATTTTGTAAAAATTTCGGGAGGCAAAATTTTTTGCGACAAAGTTCGCGAGAATGTGATTGCAGAATTAAATGGAGGGGAAGGATATTACTATTTGGAGGCGGAATTATTCGGCAAAAATGGCGTCGCGCTTGCCGCCGGGAGGGATGAGATTTTTGCCGTCGATTTAAAAAATCCAAAAATTTCAGACAAAATTGCGGTAGCGGGAGATTGCGGCGTTTTTGAATTTTTTGCAAAAAAGCATTTGGGTAAAATCTTTCCCAAATTGGAAAATTTTTCTCCAAAAACAGATGTGATAATTCTTGGGAAAGCTCCGCGTAGCGGGGAGTTCGAGGTCATTCCCGCGTTGGATTTTTCGCGCAAGGACGGCAAGGCGGGCCTTGAAATGGAAATGTTTAAGGGTAAAAATTTTGAAGAAGGTTTGGGCGGGAAACAAATTCTTACTTCAATAGATTTTAATTTAAGGACATCGTTTCCGCCCGATTCGGATAAAACAGGTCGCGAAAATTTTTCGATGAGGGTGGAGGGTTTTATTTCTTCAGATGAAGATTTCAATGCGGAATTTCAAATTACGCACGATGACGGCGTCCGCGTTTGGATGGACGGAAATCTCGTCGCAAATTCGTGGAGGGAAGGCGCGGGCAGGCACGAAAGATTTTCATCCGTTATGCGCAAAGGAGAGCGCCGCAAAATAAAAATCGAGGCGTTTCAGGCGAGGGGCGGATGGCAGCTTTCAATGTCTTGGAAGAAGCCGAATTCTTCAAGAAATGTAGATTTGGATGAAATTTTAAGGCGCGTTAAAGAAGACGGAACGACCTTGCTGGTTCTTGAAGACGCTCGTTTGTGGATAGAAAAATTGCGCTCGAAAAAAGCCTTTCCTGACGGCAAAATTTTTACCGCAAACCAAAATTGGATAGGGCATAATTTGTTCGTCAAAGAGCATGATTTTTTTGAGGGGCTTCCCGCAAATTGCGCAATGAATTGGGAGTACCAGTGCTTGGCGACCTACGGAAGGGGAAAGCATTGGGGGCTTTATGAAATGGAGGGGGAAGAGCCGATAGTTTCTTTGGTCGGCTATCCTTTGGACGGAATTGCGACAAGCATGGGGGCGGTAAAATACGGAAAGGGGAAAATAGTGTTTTCCTCGCTTGATATCCCCCAAAATCTCATACGAGGCGACGGGCAGTCGAGCGTGGCGAAAAAGATTTTTTTGAATATGCTGAAAGCAAATTGAGTTTTCGGCAAATTAAAACTCTTGGCGCGCTTTCGTTGTCGCAAGGCTCTTCAAGTTTTACGGCGGAGGTTAGAGCTCGTTGGGCGTAAGCCATTCAAACGACACTATTTTAAATCGTCTGCCGAATGGCGACGACGGGCTTACGATGTCGTCTGACGGATTTACGCAGTCGCTTGCGCGTTGGACGACGGCTTCGCAATACGCTTGGGTTGTGCCGGAAGTCATTGGATTTTTGCTTTCTCCGTAAGCCCTTACCGTAAAGGTGTCGCCACGCACAGTGATTAGGGGGGCAATCATTGTGAGCAGGTCGGCCTGGCTCAGGAGCCCTCGGCTTCCCGCAATTCTCCAGTTCCAAATATTGTTTTCGATTGGCGCGCTGAATGCGTTTTCGATAAATTCTTTTGAATTTTCCCTCACATTTTCTCCCAAATCCTTTGACTTCCCGCCTTTACCGCCGTTATTTAAGGCGGTCAATGCCGTCCCAGTCTGGGTGAAAGATTCGGTTGTTCCCGTGTGGTTGATGTCGGTAATGTCTCCGTTTGACGACATGTTTTGGTTTATGTCGAGGCTTTTGTCGTTAAAGAAGTTCGGAGGGCGGCTTTCGTCTTGCGTTGCTCTGTGGATTGCGGCTGCGAGCGTTCCCATCAGGCTTTGGTAAGACAAGTCGATGTCTGCGTTTATTTCGGAGATTTTGTAGAGCCTTCGGTTGACGAAATCCGACAAGCTGAAAAACGGGGCTCTGCGTTTTACTTCGGCGACGATTTCGCGCGCGAGCTGGTCTATTTCAGCCTCTGTAATCAGCCTGCCTACCATCATGTCTTTGTAGCACAGGTATTTTCCTGATGTCTCGCCGTATTTTGCGGGGGTGCATATCGGTTTAATCGAGCCGGGATTGGGCATTGAAAGGTTTTTGCCGTCGGAAGAGCTTTGGCTTTCGGCGTTTATTGTTTCGTTTGTGAGGGTTGTTTTTTGAGTGCCGAGCATTCCGCCGAGAAAGGCCCGCCAAGCTTCGTATGACGTTGAATTTACGTTGAACGCGCCGTCAATTCCGACATATGCCGCCGATTTTTTAAACGCATTGTCGATTCCCGCGATGTCTGAATGGTCTTTGGGGACGTTTTTTATGAAGTGGCGCGTGTTTGCAAGGCGGTCGCCTGCTTTAAGTTCCTTTATGCGCGAGCCGGGAAGCGAGGAAAGGTAAAATCTGTCCCAGATTGAGGCATTTAGAATGTAGGATATGTCTATGTTTTCATTGGCGTACAGAAATCCGTCATCTACAATTTCTTCACGTTTTAAATAGGGAGGGGCGTACGATTCCGCAAAGGCGTATGTTGGTTGCCCGTGAAAAAAAGACAGGTTCGCGTGGCTGAAAACCCCGAGGGAAAGCAGGTCGTATTCGCTTCGCGGATAGTCGAAGAGGGTGCATGCGTGGTAGTCGTACGAGTATGTTCCTTCGCCGCCCAAAAAGAATTGATGCCCGTATCTGTTGCCGTCGTTGAAATCCGAATATTTTTTTATCAGGGCGTCGCCCGCGTCGATTAGGGAATCTTTTATTTTTGAGCCGTTATACCAAGTGAAAGCCCCCCTGCGGCTAATCCAGCCCACTGTGCAGCCCATGAAAACGTGGGGAATATCGCACGCCGCGCTGAATTTTGCGCCGACAGAGTAATTTCTCGGGTTTGATTTAGTGCTTTCAGCGCGCTTTAAAATTCGGGTGCTTGAAGCCACGGAGCCTGCGCGCAAATTTCCGCCCCTGAAAATCGGGTTTGACATATTGCCAACTTCCATGATTCTAAAACCGAAAATCGGCGTTGTTGTTCCCCAGCCCCAGAAGAGCGCGTTTCGTATTGGCCATATCGATTTGTCTTCGGCGTTTTTTTTGTGGTTTGCGCCGAGAAAGAGATATTTGATTTTGTTTTGGCGCAGAAAAGACTCATTGTCTCTTATCGGGTTTTTGTCCAAAATTTCCAGTTCCGTCACAAGCATTGATTCGTATTGGTTTTCTTTTGCGACATATTCGGTGTTGCTTGAAACTCTGCCGTAGTCGCTGTAAATTCTGTCGCGCTCGATGCCGTTTGTCCCGAAGTATTCGTAGCGGTAGCCGTTTTTATTAGATGTTTTTGATATTGAGCTTAGGGAAGACCATTCGGTTTGGTCGTTTACAAATATGCGCTCGTTTCGAGCGTTTAATATTTCGTATCCCATTTTTGAGCCGACGCCGCTTTTTGCGGTGCTGTTCCACGCGCCTGAATTTACATAGAAGTTTGCGTGGAAATAGGGGGAGCTTTGAAGGTTCAATCCGTCGAAATTTTCTTCGCGCAAAGCGGAAACAGGCACGAAATAGCATTTTTTCTTTGTTTCTTCGTCGGCATATTCAAGGCGGTTTTCGGATTTATTATAAGTTGCTTTTAAAAGTTCGCCGATGTTTTTGCCTTGCGAAATGTCGGGTGACATCAGAAGGTCGGTGTTCCCGCCGGCAAGCCTTATTTTAAAGCCTTTGTGCTGCAATAGGTACGACTCTGTATATTCTCCGTCTGAAAACACGCTTTTGCCTGCTTCCAACAAGTTGTCGTTTCCGCCAAGGCTTTTGATGTCGCAATCCTTGTATAGGGCTACGCCGTTTCCGTCTTCGTTGGCGTCTTCCGCGCGGGTAAGCTCGACGCATTCGCCGGGCAGAAGTTTCAAATTTTTTACCCTGAAATTTAGGACGGGCGATCCGTTTTCGGCAGTTGATGAATTTAGAAAATTTCCAAAATATCCCGTTGTCGTTTTTGAAATGTAAGGGATTTTTTCGCGCCATGCTTCATCGAGAACGGGGTTGCCGTCTTCGTCGATGTTGTATTTGCGCCATCTTGTGTAGGCGGTGTAGGCAATGTTTTTTTTAGGGCTTTCGCTGTTTTTGTCGAAGAGCTTAAACTGCAACGGCGCGTAGAGGCTTATTTTGTAGTCGCTTGCTTCTATTGCGACATTATGCGGATTCCAAATCCAAATTCTCGGGTACACCATAAGCGATATTTTTACGCTTCCGCCAAAATCCCACAGCCCGTTTTTTGAAACGGTTTCGTAGGCGGGAAGGAAGAAGAACTGGACTCTGCTTAGGACGGGAGAAATTCCGTGCCTTGGGTTTGACGCCTCCAAATTCGGAGCTTGCGCGGACGCAATGCCGCTTTCAAAATTATCTTTGTCTTTTGCGATGTTCGCCCAGTCTTTGAGATGCCCGAAGCGGGGCAGGTATTCTTCGTAGTTTTTTATTCCGAAATTCACGCCAGTGTATTCGGCGTCGCTTTTTTTCCCGTTGCCCCTTATGACGACTTCCGAGTCGTCAAGCCCGAATCCCCCGTTCATATAGGCTGAAAGGTCGCTTTTCAGCCTTCCCTGCGTAACGTCGGCGGAATTCCGACCGAGCTTGCGGTAAAGTCGTTTTTATTTTCCTTAGCCCATTGGGAGAGCGAAGAATTTATTATTGCAAGGTCGTCGAGAGAATTTATTTTTTCGATTTTTTTCGCCTTTTCTTCGTCGTAGTCATTTAAAAAGGCGTTTAGGGTAAAGCCTTGGAAATCTTCGATGAACGACAGGTTCACGCTTTGCGGGATGCGTGTGTCGGACGGGGCTTGAAACTTGTTTGCAAGCCCCGCATTGACAGATTCGCCTTTTGAATTTATGTACTTTTCAGGGCGGGAAATGTTTATTTTTGCTTTTAAGCTTTCGTCGCTGACATAGTAGGCATATGCGCCTTGCGCGCCTTTTGCGGAGCTGTTTCCTATTCGGATTTTTCCCGCCTTTACTTGCACTTTTTCTGATTTTTCCCTGCCTGAAACAGTCGCGCCGAAAGTTTGCGGATAGTTTTTTAGCGCGCTATATTCGGCGAGAACAACGGTGTTTTTGTTTAGGTCTTCAATGCGCTCGCTTATCGGATTTTTAACGGGGCGTTCTGATGACACCAGCCATTCTATTTCTTGGAGAGGTTCTCCGTGCTTTAATTTGTTTACAATCTCTCTTTGTTCGTCTTGCAGCTCTTTGGGGGAGAGGCTTGAATTGTTTTTTTCAACAGAAAGTGCGCCCACCAAAAATGGAATTTCGACGCCTTCGATTGACGGGGTTTGCGGATCTTGGTCGAATGCAGAAGACGGGAATGATATTGCGTTGTCTTTGCCCAAGGTTGCCTGCAGTTTTGAAATTGCCACGCTCATTCCCAAAACCGCATTTTGCCGTGCTTTTCGCGCTTCTTTTTGTGCGCTTAAAAGCCTGAGCTTGCTCGACATTATGGCGGATAGCGCAAGGGTAAGCATAACCATGAACGCCATTGATATTATGACCAAAACCAATGCGAAGCCCTTTTTCTTCTTTAACATAATCATGACATGTATTTTTTTCGATTTGGATTTTATATGGCTTTTAAATCGCTTTTCCATACATATTTTATTTTACTGTAATGTTAACGGGTACTTTGATTTTACGAAAAAATGTGCTATGTTTTTGGCTATAAAAATCCAATGCTTTTACTGATTTTGCCATGAAACTAATAAGACAAATAATCATCTGCGCTTCTTTATTTGCTTTCGCATCATTTGCCGATGCGGGGATAGTGGCAAAAGACGCCCCGATGGATTTTAAGTGGGATGCTCCAAAAGACGGGGAAATATCTTTCAGGCTGATTTCTCTCGATGCCAAAACCAGAAATTTCTACGTCAAAAGAGGCGATTTTTTTCTGCCGATAGTTTCTTTGCCGAGGGATTTCGGCTCTCTTTATTCATGCGAAAAAGCGGATAAAATCACACTTTTCGAGCGCAGTGGGGCAGTGGCGGGAAAGAAGGGCTTTTCAGAGTATGTTCCCGCAGTTGAAATTTCCGCAAATTCTTCAAGCGACGTCATTATTGCCATGTTTGGAGAAAACGAGGCGAGGGTGGTGGACGTTTCAACTGACGCTATGCCGCTTGCGTCTTTTAGCGTTGTCAATTTTTCCCCGCATCGCCTCGGGCTTAAAATCGCAAAAAAGGCTGTTGTTTTAAAGCCTTTTGAAGTTCGCACAGTCAAATCGCAATCGGACCGAAAACTATGTTCGAGCAGGGTCGCGTTTTTCAACTTGAAGGATATTTCAAATCCCAAGCCGATTGAAGAAAAAAGCTATTCTTTTTATTCAACGGAGAGGGTGATTATGTTTATGTTCAAGCAGGGCGAAAGTTCCGATGCCCCGATTTTCGCCCCTTACAATCCCCGACAGAAACGCGGCAATACGGCGGTGGGGGCAAGCGAGATGATAGTAATTACAAACACGGGTCCGAGATAGCGCGCGGGGCTCAAAAAAAACTTGCGGAGATTTTCCGCAAGTTCTTTTGTTTTACCGTTTTTTATTTGTTTTTAAATCTTATCACTGTCAGCGAATATGGCATAATGCTTTGTTTTGAAGTTCCCGAAAGTTTTGTTTTTGTTTCTTCGGGTACTGCGTTTTCGGAGTCGTATTTGCCGGAAAATACGGTTTTTACCACGTTTCGTTCGCCTTTTATGAAAGGAATATCAAGTTCAGCCTCGATTTTTACAGGGCTTAAATTCACGATTTTTAATATGGCGTCATTCGTATCCTTATCCAAAACCACTGAGGCGCAAATACGCTCTTTCAAGCCTTTCACTACGCAATCGAGGGAGATTTTGCTCGGGATATACGTTTGCCCCGAATTTTGCCCGAATATTTTTTGAATGTGGTAGTCGGCAGAAAGGTTTACTTTTTCGTTGTCGAAATAAATCATGTCGGGAGTCCACTGCGTATGCCCTTTTTTGGAAAGAAGCGGAGCGTATGACGCCATTTGGACGACGTCGCCGTTGCGCTCCAAATTAACGAGATAAATGGCGCACGAAAGGGCGGTTTCGACCGTATTTTTTCTGCTTTTGATATGCGAGGCGTACTCTCCGAGATAAACTTTGGGTCCGTTCCTGTCGAAATTATCGTAGTAGTTTTGGTTATGTATGAACCAACCCGGACCCACATAATAGTGGTCGTCAACCAAATCCACTTTCAGCTTTTTTGCAAGCTCCCAGCCTTCGCGGTTATCCGTGCCTTCCGCAAAGGGGCCCGAAGTGCCTACGATTTTTATTTCGGGATATTTCTTTTTGACGGCGTTGAAAATCATTTCAAAACGCTCTTCAAACTGGTCGGATATAAGGTCTTCGTTGCCTATTCCCACATATTTTAGATTAAACGGCTTGGGATGCCCGCTTTCCGCCCTTATTTTTCCCCATTTTGTGGAGGCGTCTCCGTTAGCGTATTCGATTATGTCGAGAATGTCTTGAATGTAAGAGGGCATTTCCTCCATCGGGATTGCCCTTTGTCCGGGGTTTTGGCATCCGACGCCCGCCGCTATCACTGGCAGCGGCTCCGCGCCCAAATCTTCGCAGAACAAAAAGTACTCGTAATATCCCAATCCGCGGGTTTGGTGGTAGCCCCAGTTGTTGGGAATGGGCTTTCTCGATTCAAGGCTTCCGATGGAATCTTTCCAGTTGTAGAAGTTCATTTCGCCGCCAACCAGAGCGTGGACAAGGCATCCGCCGGGGAAGCGCACGAACTGTGGCTTTAAGTCTGCAATAGCTTCCGCCAAGTCTTTGCGAAGCCCGTTTTTTCTGCCTTTGAACGTGTCTTGCGGAAATAGCGAAACCATGTCGAGGCATATTTCGCCTTTTTCCTGTGGTATGATTTCAAGGCGGGCATTCGAGCAGTCGGCATTGGCTTTCAATGTCGCGTTTTCCTTTTTCCAATCTTTTGAGGCTGAATTTATTTTGCCTTGCGCCAACGTCTTGCCGTTTGAATCGGAGAGCCTTATGAGCGTTTCATTGATGCCGCCCTTTACGAAAGCCGAAAAGTCGTACAGCGCACCTTTTTTTAAGACAATGCCTGACAAATAGGCATTATTTTGAATTTCTCCGTATCCGTGGTTTACGAGGCTTGCGCCCTTTTCAAGCACTGTCAAAGCAATGTGGTTTTTGTTGTTTTGGTGTATGGGAAAATCGGTTTTGATTTCGCTTTTTGCGTTTCCTTTCACTTCCCAAAAGCTCATCGGGTTCCAATTCCAAACATCTTTTTGCGAATACTCAAAGTCGCGGTTTTGTATAAGTTCCGCGTAAAGCCCGCCGTCTGCGGCATAATTCAAATCCTCGAAGAACACGCCCATAAGCATGTCGGTAATATTTTTCTTTTTGGAGATGTCGGCTGATATTTTTAGTTTTGCGCTTTCAATGCCCGCAAAACGGATGGCGTCGTCTTTTGCGCTTTCTGTTATCTTTCCCCATGGGGCGACTTTGTGCCATTTGCCGTCCTGCTTTACTGTTTCAAGCTCCGCGCTTGAAAGCGGGTTTACGGTCCCCTTGAACAATTCGCCTTCGATTGACGCGTCTTTTAAGAGTTTGTCGCTGTTTTTTTGATATTCTTTTTTAGTGATTTTTTTTGCCTGGGAGAACTTTTTAAAGTCTTTTGTGGAGGTTCTGTAAAAGTTACCGTCGTCTGTTTTAAATTCTATGATGCTGTCGCCGTTCTTTGCAAGATAGGCTATCGGGTTTGTGATTTGAGCGTTGACTTCAATTTGCGCGTAGCTTTTGCGGAGCCAGTTTACGGGATTGTCTTTGCCCGCGCTTTTTGAATGCCCGAAGTGGTTTTTGATATTTGGAGTTGTCCAAAGAGCCCTCCAATTTCCCTTTTTGTCTTTGTGGAGAAAAACGTCAAGAAGCTTCATATCTCCCTTGTACGCGTAAGCTCCGTTCAAAAAAGTGCGCCCCTTCCAAGAGGCGAATTTCCAGTTTTCTCCGTCCTCGCTTATGGCATATCCCATTCCGCCACGCCCTTCCGCATTTTTGTCGGTATAAGAAAAAAGATAGGCGGCGGGATTATTTTCCGCCGCGAAAGAAGCGGCTGAAAATAGGATGGCATTTACAAATATGGCGTATTTTTTCATATGCTGTTTTTATAATGGTTAAATAAATGTATTGTCGGGAAACGATTTTTATTTTTTTACCCCAAAAGTGTAAAGTGTCGATTTTTCGATTTTTGTTTTACAGTAATGCTGAAAACGGGCTGTTTATGCGGAAGACGTTTTTACGCGGAAATTTTTACTTCGCTTTTTCTTTGGTAGATGATTTTTGTGTGTAAAAAATCCGCAAACATAAAAAAATTGCAGGGGCAAAGCTTCCCTGCAATTTCCATAAATGCGCGCTGAAACAATATTTAAAAACGGCTTTAAAGTTTTGCCATTTTAATTAAGATGACATAGAGTTCATTTTTTATTCTTCACGCATTAAACTAAGATTGCTACTTCGAGGCCTTTATTCTGAATATCGTGTATGAGAACGGCGGAAATTCATAGTTGAAGCTTTTGCCGAAATTATTGTATTTGCTTTCAATAGGCGATATTTTAAGCGGCTCTTCAAACGAATTTTCATCGTTTCCGCTTTTTGCAGAAAGCGATATGATTTTGCCCGAAGGCGCAATCTTTTTTGCCCCGTCTATTTTTATGTCTGTCTTGTACGGCTTTTCATCCGCGTTAACGATTTTTACGATTATTTCGCCGCTTTTTTCGTCGTATCCTGCCGAAATAAACTGCATCGGATGGCTTGACGGCGTATGTGTGAGCGTCAGTTTACCGTCAATGAAAAGCTCGATTTTGCTTGGGGACGCAACGATTTTTATGTCGTACCATTTGCCTTTTTCAATGCTTTGCGAAACACTGTCGCCGACCATTCCCGCGTTGCGCCCGCCTTTTACGATTTCAGCCGCGGTTCTTGAATTAAGCCACCCGCCAATGTTAAACAGGTATCCCGTTTGGGCGTTGTCGGACAAGCCGTAATAAATCATAAAGCCTTCCTTGCCGCCCGTTTTTCTCGCTTTTAATTGAAGGGTGTAGTCGTTTAAAGAAATGCCTTTCAGCGTGTATTTTGTCGCGCTGTCGTCGGATTTTTGAGCGAGGATTCCGTCTTCAATAGACCATTGTCCGCGCGTGTCTGAAGATTCTTTTAAGTTTGCGGGAATTTCTTTTCCGTTTGATATGATTTTTATGTCTTTATACTCCACTTGCGTTTCCCATGAGCCGAAACCTATCGTCCCTTTTTCAAGGGATATTTCTTTGGGAGCTGTATGGGTGATGTTTGTTTTTAAGTTGTAGGTCGGTCGATTTTCCGCCGCCATTTTTTGGACGTAGTATGAAGAGCGGCCCACAACCTGGTCGGTGTCAAGCCAAATTAAATTCGTAACCCACGCCCTGTCGTTTTTGTTTTCAAGAAGCGGAGCGTATGACGCCATTTTGACAAAGTCCCCGTTTCTTTCCATTCCGCTTATGAATGCGGCTTCAGAGAGCGCGGCAGTCATGTTTCCTCCGCCGACGTTTGCGTTGCAGGCGTATTCGCCGACGTAAACAGTGTATTCCCCGCGTTTTTGATTGTCGAAAATAGTTGTGTTTGAAAAGAAGAACGTGGGATCGACGTAAAAGTGCGGGTCTATCATGTCGGTTTTTTCGCTTTTTCCTATGCCGCCGATTCCGTGATTTGATATGAGGATTAGCGAGGGATACTTTTCCTTTATCGCTTTGTAGAAAATGTCAAACCGCTTGTCGTATTCAGGACCCCGGTTCTCATTGCCGATTTCGACATATTTCAACGGGAAGGGGGCGGGGTGCCCTTCTTTTGCGCGGATTTTTCCCCACTTCGATGTTTTGGCGTCGCCGAGCGCGTATTCTATCGCATCCAAGCATTCTTGAAGGTAAAATTCGATTTCTTCATCTTTTGAGATGTCTCCCATTCTGAATTGGCAGCCCATGCCTACATTGCAGACAAACATTGCGTCCGCGTTTATGTCTTCGCAAAATTGCAGCATTTCATGGTAGCCGAAGCCGTAGGAGCATCTGTATCCCCATGTGCTGTATTCCCCGGGTCGCGCCGCCGGATCGCCGAGCGTTTTTTTCCATTCAAACCTGTTTTCAAGCGAAATGCCTTCAACGACGCAGCCGCCGGGCCAGCGCACGAATGCGGGCTTCAACCCTTGCAAGGCTTCCGCGACATCTTTTCGCAATCCGTTCGGGCGGTTTTTGAAAGTCTTTTGCGGGAACAACGACACATAGTCAAGCCACACCTTGCCGACAGAATCGAATTCTATCGCGAGTTTGGCTTCCGAATCGGAGCCGTCTGGGGAAAGCGTGAATTTTACGTCATTCCATTGAAAGGGATTTTTAAGATTTACGGGCTTTTTTGCCAAAACTTTTCCGTCATCGGACAAAAGCTTTAAGACAATGCTTCCCTTGTAATCTTCTGAAGTTTTTACGATTGCCCTAAACAAGTAGTTTTCGCCGCGCTCGATATTCATTCCCCAGTATCCCGAATTTACGAGCCTTACCGGGGCGGAGGCGTCTGAAATGGAAACTTCAAGATTGTTTGGCGCAGTTTGAAATTTTGGATTTTTCTTTGTAAGCTTCATCGAGGCGCATCCGCTTTCGGCTTTAAGCGTCCATGCGGGAACGGGATCTTTTGTCCATCTGAACGTCTGCTTTGCGATATTGCCTGTTATGTGGTTTTTTACGGGATTTGGATGTAGCCTGTCGCCGTCGCAATGGTAGCCCTTTGGCATTTCAAGCTCCTCAAAGCTTCTGTTTTGGACTAATTCCGCATAAAGCCCGCCGTCTCCCGCATGGTTTATTTCTTCGAAAAATATGCCGTACATGCTTTCTGAAACAGGATTTTGGGGCATATCCAAATTTATTGACACGCTTTCTGACGCATGCGCTGAAAGTAGCGAAATAGTGGCAAGTTTTGCCGCCAAAATAATTTTTTTCATAATGTTTTGCCTTTGAAAAATGAAACTTTTAAACAGAATGAGACTTATAAACTATTCAAAAATTTTAGTACATCTGTTTTTACATTACAGTAAAACATCAAAGGCTGAACATTGCGGATTTTGCGAAAATTAAGTTTTAATTCGATTTTTTGAATATTCTGTAAAAATTGCTTGGGCAAATTTGGAACATGTCAACCAATTCAAGAGACTTTACCATGTGCAGGGTCGATTCTTTGTATTTTTTGAAATGTGGAGATTCTATGTGCTTTTTGTAAGCTTCCCGGGTTCTGTATATTTCCAAAATTTTTATTTTTGCGTTATTTTTTATTACGGACATCGGGTATATGGAAACCACGTCCTTTTCATTTTTCACCGATTCTTCGGCGACTTCTTTTGCAAACTCCAAATATTCCGCTAAATATTCGGGATATACCTCGATTTCGGATATTCTGACAATCATTCCTCCATTTGGGGCTTGCATTGGCTCTTTTGCAGAAGCAATCGCATTGATGGCAGTTGAAATTACCAGTATAAGAAAAATTCGCATTATGTTGTTCATAAAAATCCTGCAAAATCATTGTCAATTCCGCGGAACAAATGACAAGCATATATTGTTTTTTATGCTTTTTTTGAACTCGCATACTGTATCGCTGTTTGCAGAAAATCAGGCGTTTGTTGCGTTAATCCTAAGCTCGTTGAATATTTTTGCTGGGCAAATTGATTTTTATCAGAATAAAAATTCCGCCGCAAAAGCTTCGCCTACCTCGCATTCTTATTATTCAACTTTTACGATTGGAGTTGCGAATTTTTCGCCCGAGCTTAGGTTGCCGCTTCAAATGTTTTACGATTCAGCTTTGAAGGACGAAGGGCTACGATGCCGCAGGGCGACTGATTCAGGAAGGCGATAAAACCTACGCTTACGGTTGGCTTGACAAGGTTATGAGTGTTTCCGGAAACGGGAGAACTCTTGCAAGCTTTGAATACCACAATAACGGACAAATCGCCAAAGCAATCCGCGAAAACGGTATAGAAAACTTTGAGTGGGACGGCTTAGCGTTGATTGAGCGTAGCGGTACAAAATACATAAACGAGCCCCACGCAGGCGGCGGCAATCCCGTTTTGGCAATAGGTGAAAGTTCCGAAGAGGCAATGTTTAACGATATTTTGGGGACAAGCTTGGGCGTCGTAAAAGATGAGGGATATTTCGCTATTGACAAAACAAGCTTTGGAGCGGATAGTACAGATAAAACATCGTTCTTTACAGGCAAACCTTATGTTGAAGACTTGGGCTACGCATTCTTAATGCGTAATTACCGCGCAGATTTAGGAAAGTGGCAAATGCGAGATTTAATCGGCTATCCCGATGGCTGGAATAATTTTGCATATTGCAATAATGCTTCTACTATTGCGTTTGATTGGTATGGAGCATTAAAAGTTATATTTAAAAATAATGGGCGGGAAATAACAAATGCAAACCAAGCTTCTCCAATAAATACAAATAAGAATGAAGCTGGACCTGGAAACATAGCTATATCGCAATCTTCTACCCATGAAATAATTGTTTCAATAGATATGGTATTAAGTGTTAATTCTTCTATTCCTAGGAATAGTTCCTATGCACTTGGTAGTGAAATTACATATTTTCCTCATAGTAATTCTATGACGGATTCTTATATGTCTCCAGGTATATACGAAGCGGCATTAGCGCATGAACGTGGACATTTACAACAATTTATAAATTACAAATCTAGCTTAAAAGTTGCACTACAAAATCAGTTAAACTCTATGGGTATAAGAGAAGATGCGTTATTATCATCTGAAATATTAAAAAATTTGACAGAAATTTTTTCCATAAGTGTTCCTAATTTTTATTATAGTGAAAATTCTTCCAGAATATTGTCTATTATTCGAGCTGCCAATGCTCCTACCTTTTCAAAACTTAAGGAATTGGGTTGGACAAATGTAGGTGGTAATAAATGGAAAAAGGAATAATATGAAAATAATAAATTATATCTTATTTATATTGTTTTTAAGTCTAAGTTTTTATAAAAGTTTTGGAGTAGGTGGCATGACAACATCTGGAGTAAAAATAGAAGCGAATACCGATATGACGATTTTTTTTCAGCTTGTAGATATAAATATGCAACAAAAACGTCGTACTTATTTTGGTGTTAATGACTTCTCAATGGAGGAAAAAGTAGCTGATATTTGGTCTTTGCAAATTAAAGAATTTATAAAATCGAATTGTATTACAGATATAAAATTTATGTCTATTGAGATAGGGGAGGGAAGTGCTTATTCTTTTATAGTATCAGACAAATCTATTTATAAATTGTCTTTTAAGTTAAATACAGATGATGGAATTTTCAATTTGGAATCCCAGAAAAATGTATCTTTGTCAAATAATAAAGTTATTCAGGAAATTAATAATCTACAAAAAAACTATTTTACAATAGATTCTGAACTCTGGTCAAATAGATTGAATTTGACAAAAGTATTTTCTATGTTTGCAGATATGTCATTAGGCAACACGCAGATGAAGGAATTTTCATTAAAGGATTTTTATAAATTTGGAAAAAACCATAAGTATTTAGGTGCTTATACGATAAGGTATCCGAATAAAGAGTTAGATGTTTTTCTAAGGAATTTGGAAGAATGTTTTAAATAATTTAAAATAAAATAAAAAAATATGAATAAATTTAAAAATATCTGTTTTGTATTCGTTTGCTTTTCTATAAGCATATTTTGTTTTGGAAAAGAAGATAATTTGTTTGTAAACAAGTTGGATTACAACGATGTTTTGGGTTTAAACCCAAATATAATAAGAGCTGTAAATAATAAAATAGATTGGAAAATCGTTACCGAAACTTGGAGGCAAAAACTGTTGGATTTTGACAAAGCAAAACGCCTTAACGGATACTATGGTGTTTTTTTTAAAGATGGCAAAGTTGTTTTTTTTACAAAACTATCCAAAGAAGATGGCTCGTATAAGAGTAATTTTATTTCTAATGGCATTTCAGCAGATATAACTCTTGTATCCAAAGACAAAGATTATTTTGATATAAATGTGGAAATTCGCTGCAATTATAAAGATGTGTCAAAAAATATTCTTTTCGGTTTTGAGGGTCCTTTTGTTTTTTATAATGACATATTGGTATTGCCATCCATGAATAATAATATTTGCTTTGCTGTATATAGAATAGAACTATAAAGCATTATAAATAAAATATCCAAATTTTAATGTTTTATAGGTGAAGTATAAATTTTAGATGATACTAAATTTCGTTAATTTTAAGCTAAAAAATTACTTTGATTTATATTTTTTTTTAAATTTTTTTATTTTCTTGGGAGAGGCAAGTTTATCTATTTTTAAATGGAGTTCTTTAATTTGATTTTTCAACATGCAAATCTCTTCGAAAATTAATTTTTCTCCGATTGGTAGAAAATCACTTAATGATACGAACAAATCTTTTTCTAATAACTCATCGCTTAAAATATACGGATTTTCAGAGATAACTTTAAAATAATCTTCTGTTATTGGGTATCTCTTTTTTATGAGTTCACTGCAAAACCTGCTAATATATTTTAAAGCTGATACTCTCTTGTTATGGGTGAATGTATCCAATTTATTTTTTTGCATTCCTACTTTTTTTTGTACTTCTTCGCTTAAATGGCTTAATGTAATATCAAGCAAACAAGTTCTAATATTTATGATTTTATCAAATAGATCGGTATCATCAAAATATTCTGTTACGCGGTCCCACCATTCTACAATAAATCCATGCATTGTTATGATCTCTGATATTAAATTATTGAAGGGAGTATCAATGTAGTCATTTTCGCATGTAATAATGGGAGGTGCTTTTTCTGGTATTTTAACGCCAAGCTCTTGTAAGGATTTTAGAAGAGAAGAAGCATAAATTGCTGTAGTGTCATCATCACTAAAACAATTAATTTCATACTCGGAATAAATTTTTTCATAAGATGAGAAATATTTGCACCAAGCTTTGGCATTTTCTTTTGTCTTTGTGATAACCGCCCATTCTGTGTCATTTCCAAACAAACCAGCCAACTTGTTAAGTTCTTCTTGCTTGGAATAAGATATATACTCGCCTGATTTCCATTTTGAGACTTGCGCTTTGCTTACATTGAGTCTATCAGCAATATCTTTTTGTTTTAACCCTTTGTTTCTTGTAATGTAATCTATTATATTCATTTCTGTATTTTTTTGTGGTTAAGTTAATTATTGTATATGGTTTAGTAAACTTTTGCTTTTGTTAATGGAATAAAATATATAATATTCTATTGTATTTATTTTGTTTACTACGAATATAATCCGCTATTTGTGGGAGAAAATTACGGTATGGACGACAACGACAGCTTGGATAGACGGGACTTTATATGGTGGCGTTTCGTAGAATTTTGCATAGCAAGAAATTCCTGGCAAAATAAAGAAATCTTGCCGCTTGAAAGTGCCGAAACTTATATACTTTTTGGACATTGCGCGGATTTTATAAGCAAAGAAACAAAGTCGAACATTCTCATAAACCCGCCAAGGCATTTTAAAAGCGATAGCGCAAATCTATCCAAAATCTATATCCCGAAATGGGAAACAAAATACGGCAGGCTTCGGGAAAAATTTCCTCAGGAAAAAATCGTAAACTTTTAGCTTAAAGTAAATTATTTGTTGCAAGGCAGATATGTATGCTTTCGGAGCTGTTATGCGTTTTGAGCTTTTTGGTTTATAAATTCCGCAACTTCGCATTATGGTCTTACAATCGATTTCAGGCGTCAACTTTTATTGCCTATTAAAATGTCGGAAGAAGTGGAATATGGTTTGGGTCTAAAACAATCTTGACTTTTGGAGGAGAGAGGAAAAAATTCCATGTTTTTTATAATAGTTTTATTGATAAAATTTATTTTAAATGATTCTTTCTGTCTCCGAACTGTTGATATACTTGTTGGTATTTTTGCTCTCGTTTTTTTGAGGCATATAAGGGAATTACATAGGAATAAGGCAATCATAACAAGTTGAAAATGAATAAGGGCAAGTTTTTTAAGAAAGCCATTTTGGCTGTTTTTGTTATTTGCGCGGCTTCTCCGCTTGCGTTTTCCGCATCGGAAGTCGGCTCCGACCGCATAAAGTGGGTCGAATTCAAGGAAATCTTCAAGCGCATAAACAAAACTACGGACAAGGCCGAAAAGGTCATAGAAGGCTATATAAAGTATCTCAATGCAGAACACCAGCTTGTCTATGAGAACGACGAATACGTTGACAGGTTCATAATAGACGACATGACTTACGCGACCGTAAACTGCGATGTAAAAATGACGGACGAGTCAGTGCTTGTCGTAACCAACAGTTCCGCCATATACGGCTACGACTGGTTTGGAGATTACGACAACAACCTTCTTGAAATTCAGGACCAGGCAATAGTGCATAATTTCGGCGGGCTTGGCGGCGTCAAGCTTGTTGATAACGACAAGGGATACTTCGAAAAAATAGTCGTCGATCCGTCCGAAAACGTCAAATACAAGAAAATCAACATAACTTCCCAAAACGGCGTAGGCAACGGGCTTTTCAACTACAATGCCGTAAATGTAAATTCGATAGAAATGAAAGGTTCGGAAACCACGCTTTCGGGGCTTTCAGGCGGCGGCATAAACACTTCGGACATCAAAACCATAACCTATGACAGCATTGCAGGAAGCATTGAAAACGGCGCATTTCTCGTCAATATGAACGACGACTTGGTGGACAAAATAGGCGAATGGTATGTCGGAGGCAATTTGATGGACCCTGTCCTTAACGGGTATATCATGGGTACGGTAAACCTAAACGGCGGAGCGGTTCTTATGAATGTTGCAAACGTCTATATTGCCGACCCTTCAAAAAGCACATCAGGGCTTGACAAGCCATACATTGAAAAAGTTGTGGCGGGTTCGGGGGTGAATTTAATATACAATAGCGGCGAAATCGGCGAAGTTTATCTTGAAAACGGCGTAATTTTGAATGACTCTGCGGAGATTTCCAATGCCACGGATTCAACAAAGCACTTGGTTTCGGGGCATATCGGATATGTCAAGCTTGGCTCTTCTTCGGCGGTGCTTGTAAACAACGAGAACGCTGTCATAGACGAAGTCGTAGGCAACATCATACACAACAAGGGAACCATAAAGAAATGGGACTATCTTAACTACGACGACGCCAAAATAAGCGGATACGGCATTGGCAGGTTGGAAGTTGAATCGGAAATCACAAACCGCACATATATTGAAGATTCCATAATCAACGTGAAAAACGGCGGGGTACTTCATAACGATCGAAAAATTTTAAACAACGCAATCGTAATTGACGCGGGGGGTGCATTTTACGACGCCTTTGAAATAAACGATGCAAACAACAACACTACAGGCCATATTATCGAGCGTGGCAGCATAACCAATAGCGGCATTTTCCATACAAAGAACTTTATTGATGTTGATTCCGTGGAAAATCTTGAAGGCGGGACGTTTACAGTGACACAGGAAAATCTCGTATTAAACGTTAATGCCGAAAAAATATCAAATTCTGGGACGATGCTCTTCCAAAATTCGAGCAAAATTTCAGGCGGTTTGTTGCTTTATATCGGAACTTTTGAAAACAAAGGCGGCACCGCGACTTTTGAAAACGGCTTTAAATCTGAAATTGATCGCTTGAACGTTTCGGGAGGGGAGCTTATAAATGAAGGTCAGATATACATTGGAAAAAATCTCTCTGTCGGGACCGGCGGTGTTCTCAATGTAAATAATACGGTTTCATATTACAACAGCAATGAGTCTTCTATGGAAAACTGGACGTCTTCCGGCGTTATAAATATTAACGACGGCGGATATATGAAGACCACAAATCTTGAAAACTCCGGCATTATAAACATCTATTCAGGCCCTAACTACGGCGGCAAATATGTTCCTTACGGCTTGGAAGGCGATGTACGCAATCTTGAAAGCGGAAAGATTATAATCCATGACGGAGCAGGCATAAATTCTCTTTCCATTGAAAATTATGGCAGGATCGAAATTGAAAACGGCGCAACACTTGGCGGCAAGATTTCAAATTACGGCGAAGTCGAAAATAATAGTATTCTGGTGAGTTCGAGGCACTACAATTACGGAGTTTACATAAATAACGGAGAGTTCTTAACCGGAAATGGTGCGGGATACGGTTATAATTTGGAAAATGGCACTTTTATAAATAACGGAGCGGCAACCGTTTCGGGATATTCTGACTTTATAAAAGATGAGAACGGTTCATACAAGATTATAGACAGCAATGTCAATTACGGGCGTTGGGAGCAGGGTGAAAATGCCGTGATAAACGTCTATGAAACGGACAAGCTGACAAACAAAGGTACTTTTGTAAACAAGTCGCTTGCGGGAGACGACAGCGCGTTCAAGTTCGATGTCTTGTATAACGACGGAATATTCGAAAATGTCGGCAGTTATAAAAAGCAGTTTGTGAACAACAAGAATGGCACGCTCGTAAACAAGGGAGATTTTGCTCCGACTGTTTTTACGAATTACGGAACGGTTGAAAACGAATCAGTCATCGTAATTTCCGGCAATAACATGGCAAATAGCGGGCTTATCAAAAACAGCGGCACGATAGAGTTGCTTGCGTCCGAAATCAAGCTCGGCTCCGTTGAAATGGGCGGCGCAAACGCTTCAGTTGTTTTGTCCGACGGGAAAACAACGACGCTTGCAAATACGCTTATTACCGGCGGCGGCAGCCTGCGAGTCGGGGATTCTGCCGTGTTGAATTTGGGAAGCGATGTGAAAATCGGGCGCGACGTGGTTTTGAATTTCTCAAAAAGCAGCGTTCTAAACGTCGGAATCGACGCCCAAGTTCTGGCATCTAAAAACAGTTCACTGTTGGGAGACATCAATATTTCAGCAAATGGGGAACTTAGGGTTTTTGCAGGCTCTCTTGGCAATGGCGGCGACATATTAAACGGCGGCAGTTTGCATATTTTGGGCGGAACATTGGACAGGCGGATAGTTTCTTCGGGTAAAAACAGCGCAATATATCTGGCAGGGGATATAATCTCAAATGTCGATATTTCTGCAAATATCTTGTACTTTGGCATGGCGGAAGACGGCGGCATAAGCACTCTTTCGTTTGGGGACGGCGCAGGGCTGAATGTGGACTCCATGGAATTTGATATGGATAATATTGTGGCTTCCGTCGGGGACGAACTTATATTTATGAACGGGCTTTCTGAAAAGATAAGTTTAAGCGACGTTAATTTTGGAGCGTTTGCAGAAAAATACGCCGAAGGCAAAGACTATTTTATAATCAACGATGCAGGCAGGTTTGGCATACATTTTAATTCGGCAATACCCGAACCGTCAACCTATGCCGCAATTCTTGGAGCATTGGCTCTTGCGATTGCAACTTGCCGCAGAAGAAAGTAAGATAGATTTAAATTCAACCGCAAGCGGTCTTGGTTTCTCAAGTCCGCTTTTTTTTGCTTGGGGATAACGTTTGCAAGTATGCACAAGCATTCGGCTGTGCAAAATGTGTATTCGCTTCCCCAATAAAAATCTTCCATTGGAGATGGTAGAATAAACGCGTTATCTCTGACACAAATAATTTACAAAAAACCTCTCAAACGCTTTGTCCGAGAGGGTTTCTTTATTACGGGATGGACGGGACTCTGATTTTTTTTCATCTATTTGTATTTTGTGTATTATGAATAATGGTCTGGTTTTCGTTTTGAATAAAAATTTTACTTATTTGGTGTTTTATATATTTTCGTCGAAGATTAAGGTTTTTTACCTCTCAAAAAATATACTTGACTAAAATGTAAAAATGCTTTTAACCTTTACTATAACATTAGATGTTATTAATAAGAAATAGAATTTAATGTGAAAAAAATTGTAATTTTATTTTTGTTTATATTATCATTTTCTTTTGCATGGGGGAAATATATTGCAAAAGAAGGCTGGTATAATACATCTGCATTGGCAAATGGAATTATTCAGGAATTTCCAAATAGGCAAATAAAAATAGGAACACCTATAGATACGGTAAATCTTCCTGCGCAAGTAAATTCATATAAGCAGGAACGAGCGATGGCGTCGGTAGTAGATGATATAATTCCCGTTGATATTGTGAATTTAGCGAAATCATTGGATAATGATGAAAATAAAATTTTAGATTATGTCATAAATAATGTAAAAGATGAATTTTATTATGGTGTAAAAAAGGGTCCATTGCTTACGCTGTTGGAAAAGAGTGGTAATGATTATGATAAAATTGCCTTGGTAATGTCGCTTTTGAAAGCCGCAAATAAAGATGACCGTTTTTATATTGTAAAAACTTTAGATTTATTGCCATTTGCTGACAATGTCTTACCCGAAGGTGTGCTTACATTGCAAGATATGATGGGATTAAGTGCGGCTTCGTTAGATTATAATTCCGTAGCAAACAAGTTGTCGGAAACAAGAATTCCATTTGTGGGAATGACTGTTTCAAGCGAAGGTGTCAATATTCCATCGGTAATAATGATTCGCCATAAAATAGGTATTATTGAGAATGGAAAAGGCAGGTTTATAGATTTAAACGCAAAAGCTAAATCATTGCTCCCAATAATTAATGTAGCAGAAAGTTCGGGTATAGTCGCATCCGATATTTTAACTGCGGTCGGTGGCACTTTAAATATCGCAAATGGAACTGTTACAACATTAAAACCAGAAAATTTAGAAACTATATTAAAGAAGTATGCTTCAAATTTAGCTGCGTCAGTTAGGGAAGATTTAGGACAGCCTTCATCTTCTCTTGTGGGAGGGGTACAGTTTACGAAAGGGAAAAATGCGTTTATTTTGAAAGATATAGACTTTGGATTTGAAGATTTTTATGGAAAGACAACTGAAGAAATACAAAATCATTTTGGCTCAATATCAATTTCTCAAAGCGATGGGGAAAAAATAAGTACCTATGCGATATTTTATAAAACCATTCCTGCTTCTGATTACTCAAAATTGCACATATATGACGGCAATTCAGAAACACCTTTTGCAACAAAAAAGGTTTCGGATTTAAACGGTGAGCGTTTATGGGTTTATTTTGATGGGGATAATGGTTATCTGAAATTAGGAGATGCTCAACTTCTCGCTAAAGCGGGAGTTCAAGGCGTAATGTCTGTTAGATTCAAGATAGAACATGCTTATGACAATTTCTACAACAATTCAAATTATTTAAATGATTGTGCAAAATTGGAGTCTTTAAGCAATTTGGAAGAAACATTTAGAAAAGGCGATGCTTTTGTTTATAACATTGTTTATGGGTTTTCGGATGCCAATGGACTTTTATCAAAACGTTATAGAATTTATTCAGAAAAATTAGCTGCGGCGAAATCTGTATCGGGCAACTTTAATAAAGATGGGAGTTTTGTTATAACTGGCAATAAATTAAACCTGACCCAAAAAGATTTATTGGCTGAGGGTTTATATATAATGGGGTTGACTTGGCTGGCAGAAACATACAGGTCGGATAAAATAGTATCAAATTCTTATGGTTGTTATTCGCAATTTGTTCATAGGCTGGGAAAAGTTGCGCAAGAAGAAAGTTTCTATATAGATGTAAAACTGCAATTAGAATCTCTATTGTCTGCCACGCTCAATGAAGCTGATGAAATGAATGCATTCAGGCTTTCTAATTTCTTTTTAAGTGCGATGGAGCATGGAGTTATTAAACAACTTCAAAATGTGAAAGATTCTGTTTCAACTATAAATGTTTTTTATGAGGCAAATAAATTAAAAAATCCCTTGGTTTTATTAACAGAATCTTCTCAAGTGGATACTTTGAAAAATTATTCAGATGCTGAAAAGCAGGTTTTAAAAGATACCTTTATTCCAAAAGAATCAACTTCCATTCTGATTCCTCAAAATAGAACTTGCGTTCCGTCCGCTTGGGATTGGAAAGGTTTTGGGTATGTAGTAATTTCGGAGAATAAAGTAAATATGATGATTTCAGGAGGGCTAAATGGCGGATTTGCTGCGTATAATTCAACATATAATGCAATTTCTTCATATAGTTGCTTTTCGTCTGTTCCCAATTTTAGTGCGCTAAATAAAGACTTTATAGACACATCGGTAGATTCCTGTATTCCGTCTTTTTCTTATCCTAAAACGTATGGGGCTGATCCTGTTGATATGTATAGTGGTGCTTATACATATGAAGTGCAAGATGTATCTGCTGGCGAGACATTAAGCTTTAAAAGAATATATAATTCAAATTTAAATTCGGAAAATTTGTCTGGATTGGGGAATGGTTGGGTTCATAATTACGATATTGTGGCAACGCCCCGAAGTGCTTGGGAGGAAGTTCTTGGAAATGGTAATGCGGAGCAATGTTCAAGTTTTGTAGCTGCTGTTTACGCTGCAAAAGAAGTATTTGCTTTGCCTTCATCAAATGATGCAGAAAAAGCCAAAAATTGGGCAACAACTGCACTTATTACAAAGTGGGGAGTTGATAATATATTTCAAAATGCAGTAAGTATTCGAATAGGTAAAGAAACAATGCAATTTGTAAAGCAGTATAAAAATACAGGAACTGCAACAAGCCCTAAATACACAAATTATTATGTTCCTCCTTCTGGTACAAATTATTCTCTAACAACAAATTCTTCTAACAATTATGTTTTAACAGCTCCTTATGGAGATACAATGACTTTTAATTCTTATAAAAAAATTGCAAACATAAAAAATATTTTTGGAAGAGGGATTTCTTTTTCGTATAATACGACGACTAAAAATCTTACGTCAGTAAAAGATTATTTGGATAGAGCAGTTTCTTTGACTTGGACAAATGGGAAAATTTCAAAGGTAACATGCGCGTCTAAGACTGCATCGTATACATATACCGGCGACAATTTGACATCAGCAATAGATCCTGTATCGAAAGTATGGTCTTATGAATATGATGATAAAAGCCGCATGACGGTTTTAAAAAATCCTGTTGATGGCGGAAGCGTTGTTGTACGGAATGTTTATTCTGTAAATGGTTCGGTTAAAGAGCAATATAGTTGCGGAGATGACAACAAGAAGTGGACATTTACATACTTGGGGTCGCGAACAGAAGAAAAAGACCCATTGGGAAATATAAGAAAGTTTTATTATGACGATAGGGGGTTTTGTATAAAAACCTCCGACCAAAAGGGAAATTCAAATTATTATGAATATGACGCGCATGGTCGCGAGACTATGCGTGAATCTCCATCCATTTCATTATCTCAGTCAATATCTGAAGCGGGTATTATTACTCAAAATCGTATAGCTACACGCATTGAAAATAAATATGATAATTGGCATAATAAGATTTCTGAAACTGTTTATGAAGTTCCATATACAATAGTTCTTACTCCTACATCTGTCGAAAATGTATATAAATATACAGAAAACAAGGGAGAGAAAGTCAAGAAAGCAGAAACAATTTATGATTATGAAGAACCAAATGGAATAGAAGTCCCAAGGTTATTAAAAATAACGCAAAAAGCCATAAAGGAAGGCGAAGTTGACAGGGTAAAGAAGATAGTTACATATCATGCAAAGAGTTCAACTAAAACTTTATGTCCTTCTGAAGTATTGGATGAGAAAGGGATTACAAGTAAATATGTCTATGACGGATATGGAAGAATGACATCGCAAGTTGTTGGAGGCCGAACAACAAAATATTCAACTTTTTCAAAAGACAATCCTACCTTAATAACCTATCCTGACTCTACTACTCTAAAGCTAACCTATAATACTTTAGGGGATGTATTAACGGAAACAAATTCGGCAGGGTTAAAAACCACTTATACTTACGACAATAAACGCCGCAGGCTAACCGAGAAAAAAACAGCAACAGGCATAACTGCTTCTTCAACATCTATAACTTATGATGATGCAGGAAACATTTCAACATATACCGATGAAGACGGTATGGTAACAACTACTGTATGGAACGCCCAGCAAAAGAAATTGAGCGAAACTGTCGGTAGCGGTGAAAATGCTCAAACGACGACATATGGCTATGACCTTGCCGACAGGCTTATATCAACAAAATTACCTGATGGTAAGGAAATAACTTATACTCTTGACGCCGCAGGCAATAGAATAAGCGAAACATTTGCAAATCAAACAACTTCGTACACATATAATGAAGTAAATAAAATAAAGACAACAAAAAGCCATTTAGGAAATAAGATTTCCTATGCATACGATTCTCTTGGCAATAAAGTATCTATGACCGATGCCATGGGGCAGACCGTATCTTATGCGTATAATTCATTCGGAGAGCAAACTTCGCTCACAAATCGCCGAGGCGGAATATTCCAAATGTCAAATGATTTGCAAGAGCGCAAAACAACCATTGCAACCCCAATGGGCAAGGTGTCTGCAACAAACTATGCAGATGGAACGTGGGATATTGAAAGTACGGTTTCCCCTTCAGGGAATACAACAACAATGGCTTACAACGCGACAACGGGCAGATTGTTGTCGTCAACAGATTCTCTTGGAACAAAAAGCTATTCTTACGACAAGGCAGGGCGCATAAATGCCATAACGCAGGGTGAAGAAACAAATTCTTATGTCTTTAACCCATTGGGGCAAATGACAAGTTCAACGTCAAGCGATGCAACTGTTGCTTATACATATACGCCTACTGGTAAAATCGCCACAATAACTTATCCTGCGGTAAATGAAATTCCTGCAAAGACCGTTTCCTATGCATACGACTCTTTGGGCAGGCTTTTCACTGTTATTGACTGGGCAGGGCGCATTACAACTTATACATACGATAAAGGCAACAGGCTCGTTAGAATTGACCGCCCAAACGGCACATACCGCGAATTAACTTATGATTCTGAAACAGGTAATCTAACCTCAATATCCGAAAAGGCTTCGGCAACCGAAACCATCTTTAATTATGCTTATACTTACGATGGCGATAATAGAATAACGTCAATTTCTCGCACGCCGAAAAACAGGGTATTCCCGCGCAATAGCTACGATGCGACTTATGATTTAGATAACAAGCTTCAAACATTCAGGGGTTTGACAATATCATACGATGATGACGGCAATATGATTTCAGACCCTATAACCGAATCTGCCGCAAATGCAAATTTAACATATAATGCACGTGGAGAGCTTACTTCAACGGGTAACGTAGTTTATTCTTACGATGCCGAAGGGAACCGCAAGATAGTTATGTTCTACGACAAGAGCATACTGACGCAATATAAGTACATTTATAATAAAAGCGGAGAAGTTAATGAAGTTCTAATGCGGTTGCGCTTAACAAGCAAGGAGTTGGAATCTACTTACTATGTTTATGGTGCGGGTCTTGAATACGAAGTAAAAATTGCGCCTGACGGAACGGAAGAAATAAGATACTATCACTTTGACCAAGTAGGAAGTACGATCGCTCTTACAGATCAAGATAAGTCAATAACCGATAGATTTAGCTATGACCCTTGGGGGTATTGCATACATTCAATAGGAGATAGTGATACTCCATTCAAATATGTTGGAGCCTTTGGTATACAAACAGACCCCAATGGGCTAATAAATATGCGGGCGAGATATTATAATCCTGCCACAAAAAGCTTTATAAGTGCAGACCCAAGTGGTTTCGAAGGTGGCTTGAATTGGTATCTATATGCAAGCGGAGATCCTTTCTCTCGAGTGGATATAAACGGCATGTGGGATGGAAGTATAATGAGTGCCGGAGCCGAGCAAATGTCAACTTGGGGCATGTCAGTTGCTCAAACTATGATGGTAAATCAATCATTGGCCCAAGAATATTGGAGCACTCCAACTGCCCAAGTAGCGCGAGCAACAATTCCTTTTGTAGATACATATGCAAATTATAGCATGGGAAATTCCGTATCACCGGTATCGCTTGCAATGGATATTGCTTCTGTTATTCCTATTGGCAGAATTGCTGGCGTTGCATCAAAAAGTATCGGTTCAGCCTCTGCTTTCGCTAAAACTGCAATTCATGGAAATTCTAAATTGAGTATGAAAGCACAACACGTTTATAAAATTTATGATAAACAGCAGTTAATCGTTGCAAAAATTGGAATAAGTGGAACTCAACTAAATAAAAATGGAACATCTCCTCGAGCAATGAGACAAGTAAATAAGTGGAACAGAGAAGCTGGATATGAACGGTATTCTGCAGAAATAGTTAAATTCATTCCGGCGGGACCTAATGCAAGAAATGATGCATTAAAACTAGAAAATGATTTAGCAAATTTTTATAGAAGTCTAGGAAATTTAGATCCGAATCGCCATATTAGACCTTAATCAATGATTTTAGATAAACTACCATGAAATTTACTTCTGTACATTTATTTATGGACTTTAATTGTCGGCGAATATATCAAAATTCGTTTCAAGATATATTTAATTATAATGTTAATTTCATAACAACATATATTTCTTCTAGAATTAAGTCTCTTAAGTTTGAAACATGTGATACGTTTAGTGGAATTTTTGTCAAAATTGATAACATAAAAGTCCCCGACATATATATCAATAATGACACAAGAAAACTGACAGTATCTTTCCCTGCATTCGATAAAGTCAATTATTTAAAGCTAGATAAAAAAGGAAGATTCGAATTTTATTTATCATTTTTAGAGAAAAGTTATCATATGCTTCGTTCAAAATATAAAATTCCATTTGAAGAGTTGCTATCTATCCATCATGAATTCAGAAAAAATGATTATAAAAATACGACCCAAAAGAATAAGATTTTCAAGGACCTTAATCTTGAAATAATAACAAATCATAATACAAATTGCTTTGAATATTATGTGAAAATTTGGAATATTAAGACAAAAGAAAAATTGGTCTCAGGATTATTGTTTAGAACTCTACCTGATCCAATTTTTTTTAAGAATTTAACATCTAAAATAACATATAATGAAAATAATATTACATTCTTTGATAATCTAGGGTTGCCTACTTTTTTATTGAACATTGATGAAATAAAATCAGGGATATTTAATCCAAAAGTTTTGTATGTTAATCCTTATTGTAATATATTTTATAATTCAGATAAAAATCCTTTGAGATTAAAATATCCTAGTGAAGAAATAAAATAAAGTATGAACGTTATGGAACAAAAGTAGCTCCAGTAAATAGATATATAGGGGGGAGGAAGTGAATTTATGGCACGTGATAAATAAAGGTAAATATATTAAATATTCAACCATTAATGTAATTTATGAATGATATAGGTAAAAAATGGATTAACTTAATAATGACTTGTATAAATGATAAATATGTAAAAACGGAATTTGAAAGTGGGGAGAAATAGTTTCATTTCAAGATGAATAATCTACAAAAAATTATGATTTATATAGTACTGTTCTTTATGACAGTGCTTGTGGATTGTTTAGGAAGTACGATCGCTCTTACAGATCAAGATAAGTCAATAACCGATAGATTTAGCTATGACCCTTGGGGGTATTGCATACATTCAATAGGAGATAGCGATACTCCATTCAAATATGTCGGAGCCTTTGGAATACAAACAGACCCCAATGGTCTCGTAAATATGCGTGCAAGATATTATAATCCTGCCACAAAAACATTCTTAACATCCGACCCAAGCGGTTTCGAGGGAGGCTTGAATTGGTATCTATATGCAAATGGTAATCCTTATTCTTATATCGATCAAAATGGAGAAGTTCCAGTGTTAGTTGTTACAGCTCTTGTTGGAGCGGGAATTGGTGCTGCTATTGAAGCTTCGGCTGAAATTATAAATCAATTGAACGATAAAAGTAGAAACGGAAATTCTTTTTCTTCTTTTGATTTTACTAAGATTGCTTTGAGTGCAACCAAGGGGGCTATTGTTGGAGCTGTGTCTGCAGTAATAACTCCTGTTTCTGGAACAATTGCAATGGGAATAGGATTCAAGGCAAGTTCAACGTTTGCAAGAACAATTTCAATAGGTTCTTCAGCGGGAGTTTCTGCTATTACTCAAGTCGGGTATAATTTTGCCTCAAATGAATATCTTGGGACTCAAAATAATCTTACAGATGGAGTATTATCCAATGCTATTTTTGGTGGATTGGGACAAGGAGTATCTTCGATTATAAAGACTACAGGATACTCAACAATTTCACAGGCTACGAAATTTAATGCGGTTCCTAAAACAATTCCCAAATATTTTACCAGTAGTAACGGACGTGCTCTGTTATCTTCTTTTGGTACGTCATCATTTATAGGTGCAATCCCATCATTTAAATAAAGGTAAACCATGAAAATAAGCGATCCTGTTTTTGATTCTCTTAGCCATTTTTTAATATCGCCTTCTATCCTTTTAGGCATTTTTATTGTTATCGGGATATACTCATATGTTAGAGAGAATTTTGGCTCAGTGGCGGCAAATGTAGCATTGCCTCTTATATTTATAATTGTATTTTATTATAATTTAGCAATACTAATAACTCTAACTACGCCTGATCTGGGCTTTAAATATTCACAACTCATAGGCGCAATATACTCTACTGTACTCCTTACATTGATGATAAAAGGGGCTTCAAAACAAAAGAAAACGAGTAAGTTAGTCGGAACTATATTGGAAAAATCGAATGGGGCGGCAAGTGGTCTTGAGGTTGAAATATTCAACCTGCCATTAAGAAAATATAAAACCAATGGAAGAAAAATTTTGTACGAGAATCAGTCGTATGAATTATTGCAGTTTTTGGAAGAAAATATAACGGAAAAGGTTTTTAATGAAATCGCACAAAAAGGATGTTTCGAAATAAAAGTAGAAACAGAAAGCGTTATTCCATATATACTAAAAATAAACATAACCAATAAATATAAATATGGAGATTGCGAAGCGTTTTTAAGCGATGTTCTTGATGCCATAGCTGATCTTTATAATAGAAATAAAATAAAGGTATAGCAATTTAATAATAAGAAAGAGACGAGATAACATTAAGCGAAAATAAAAATTCGGTACCTCAAATTATATGACTTGTATAAATTATAAATATGTAAAAGTGGAACTTGAAAGCAGGGAAAAATAGTTTTATTCCAAGATGAATAATCCACAAAAAATTATAATTTATAAGGTACTGTTTTTTATGATTGTACTTATGAAATCTTGCATAAAATAACTTTTAGAGAAATGGAGAAAATGGAATGAGAATAAAAACATTAAATATAATGGCGATATGTACATTATCGTTTTGGTGTATAGAAGGACTTTTATATGGGCAAAGCGATGCTCTTTATAATGGGAAAGTTGGCAATGTAAATAGCGACAATCCGCATATGTTAGGAGGCAATGTTAAAGTAAGCGGAGTAAATGTCCCGACAGATCTTTCGTTAAACTTAGTTTTATCAAATGGTAAAACAATGACTGTAGGTACGATTCCTGTGACAAAAGATGGGACATATCCGGTTGCGCAAGTTCTTGATCCTCTTCAAATTTCGTCCGGGGAAGTTTCATTAAATATTTCTTCAAGTAACGGCTTAAGCGATAAGAATGTTTTTGTGGATTTATCAATATTTGAAATCCCCAATGGAAACGAGACATCAAATACATCGTTATCTAATAATGGATTTATTGCTAAGGTTGGTAATTTGTCGCCCGAAACAATGTCTTTATCAGGAACAACATTGAATAATGTTGCAATTTCGTCTCCATTAACACGTTTAAGTGCATCTGCTTCTTCTCGTTCTGCAACAGTTCTTTCTTTGACGCCCCAAGAGTCAGCTTCTTTGCCAACTTCATTAACTCCATCCATAGATAACATTACCTATAACGCAAACAATATGGTAGTTGGAGTAAACTCGAATACACTCGCACGAGATGCGGAAGGAAATGTATCAGCATATAGACAAACGGCAACCGTTGCAGACGCAAATAATTCTACTCTTGAAGAATTAACATCTATATTTGGTTCAAAAACCTTAAATGATTGGAATAATTTTAATTGGAATTCCTCGATAACCCAGGCTGCACTCAATTACTTATTAGCAGTACATAAGGGGCAAATTACAAGTTCTATAAGTATAACTGCCGATAATGCAAAAACAATACGACAGGGGCTTCTTGCAAGGTTGTCGTATGTAAATCGATCATTGATAAATGGTTGTCTATCTGCATACGATTTAGATTTTACGGGAATAAATCTGCAATATTGCGATTGGCGATATCGCCTTTCAGAACTAACTCCTGCTCAACTTCTATTGGCAGCACGTTCTATAAGAAATGTTCGTAATGCTTATGCAGGCTTGCAGGGTGCATGTCTTCCTGCTGTAACTTTCACGGGTACGGAAGACTTTACAAATGTATCATTAGCTTATGTATATATAGGGTATTGGAGCGGATTTACAACTTCTCAACTAATACAGGTTGCAAAAGTAAAAGGCGGAGTTGTGGGCATGTTTTTTAATGAATCACAATATAATTCATGGGTTTCAACTTTAATTACACACAGTATTACGATATGCAGTGTCGGTGGTTGGGACGGACGTGGATATTGGGAAGACCCATTTAATCAATTATGGGAAATAAATTCAGGGGACATCCCTTATGGAAATACTGTTCAAAACAATCCTAATCAGTTTATCACTTGTACATACGAATAGACTATGACTTGTAAGAAAATCTAAATGTTGAGTGGCTAAATTACTTTTAAATTTAGCTACTTTTTATTTCTTTTCAGAAGAACTAAGCGGAGCTAAAATAACATTCTTAACACGATTGTGCGGTCTGTTTTCTTCAAATTCTTTTGCATTTTCTTCCAATTCGCCATTTTTATAAAACTTTCCATCTTTAAAAAATGTTTCAATTTCATCTTTTGATGGGGATTGGAATATTTCTTTTCCCTTAATAATACTGTTTGTCGGCGTGCTTTCAATAACCGTAGGGCGAATAAATATAATAAGCTCTCTTCGAGTATATTCGTTTTTGGAAGGCTTAAATAATTCACCTAACAATGGAATATCGCTAAGAAACCAAACTCCGCCATCTAATTTTGTCGTATCTATTTGTTGCAAACCGGCTAAAGTTATAACTTCATTATTTTTTGCACTAATAAAGCTTGTAGCTTTCCTTTTGCTAATTATGGGTTGCTGATTATTATCAATAGTTGTATAACCTGAAATTGAATCTACACTTTGGTCTATTTTTAACTGAATACTACCATTTGCTCCAACAAGAGGGGTAACGAGCAATCGAATGCCTATGTCTTTATATGATACAGAACTGCGTGTTGTAGTTATACTCGTAATATCGCTCATTGAAGATGTGATTATAGGAAGTGATTGCGATATGTTAACTTCTGCTTCTTTATTGTGTGTAGTTACAATAGTTGGAGCAGAAAGAACTTTGACATTTTGATTTTGACGTGCCACTCCCAATAAAAATGAAAAACTTGTTTCGCTTGCACTTATAGAAAATGCAGGAGTACTTGAATTTGTAAGGTTGTATGTTTGTGTAGAGCCTGAAAAACCATCTATATCCGAGGCATTGTATGACAATCCAAAAGAACTCAAACCTGAAACTTGATCATTTGATAGAACTACTTCGGTAATTAGAACATCAATTTTTACTTGGGCAAGAACAATATCCAATTGATTTATGATTGATTTAATCTGCTTTAAATCATTGCTTGTTCCATACAGCACAATGGCATTACTTCTTTCTTCTGATACAATTTGTACATAATCTGAAAATTCTATGCCGAAATTGGAATTTTTTTCATCTGAGAGATTTTTTGTACCTTCTGAAATTTGTAAAATATCAGATTCTTTTTTATCTGTACTTGTAGGTTTTTGGGCAAGTGTTTTCTCTGGAGGCAAGTCTCTTGCGTTTTTATTGCTTTTGGATTGTTTTTGACCGCTTACAATTTTATTAAGAACTTCAACAATTTTTGCAGCTTCTCCGTGCTTTACATAAACAACTTCGCTTTTAAGTATTGCATCGGATTGTATGTCTAATTCTGTTACAATCTGTTTTACTTTTTCATAAATAGGTTTTGAGGCGACAACGATAAGCTTATTTGTCCTTGCATCGGAAGAAATTGTGGCATTCGCGAATTCGTCTAATTTTAGGGCGGATATTTTATCTTTTATATCGCTTGCAGATGAATTTGTTATTTGAATGAAAAACATTTCATTTTTTTGAGTATCAAGATTGTCTAAAATCGCTTCTATACGCTGAATATTAAGCAATGTGTCTGTAACCCAAAAGGAGTTGCTTTTGGGAAAAGTCTCAAAGATTCCAACATTGTTTTGTGAAAGAGAAGATTTTAATTTGCTTTCTATGTCTGCAATTTGAATGTATTTAAGCTCAAAAAATTTAGTATAGAAATCTTGGCTTGGGGTAAGATTTGAAGCTCTTCCGACAAGAAATTCCGGAATTTGCGTGCTGACTCCAGCCGAAGGAACTGCTTTATAGTATTTATCGCCGTCAACAGGAATAAGTGCAATTCCATTTAACATAAGCATTGAGCGGAAAATTTTTACTGCGTCATCATGTGGGATTTTCTTTTCCGATTTGAAAGAGAATTTTGCGGTTTGCGGTAGGGTAGAAGAATAAATAATAGGTTTGTCCAATAATTTTTCAAGTAATTCCAAAATCGAAATTAACGGGGCATCCACAAAATAAAAAGGTCCTTGCATACGATTTATCTTAATGGATATTTCATCCATTCCTTCAAATTCAGTCATTTTAATTGTTGTTGATGGCGATGCAATCGATGGCTGAATAAAAATCAGTAAAAATAAAATGATACAACAATATTTTCCCATATAAAAATTTTTATCAATATAACATAAAAGACAGACAAGTGCAATATTCGGATTAGATTATTGTATTAAAAAAAGAAATAAACGTATAACTATTTAAATCATAATTATAATAAAATTAATCTTTTATCGCAACTTTGAGTATGGCGACTATTATGCCTATTTGCCAGACGGCAATGTGTTTGAAGATTTCGTTTTTTAGCTCGACAAGTTCAGATCTCATTCAGAGATAAGCTCTCCGAGCATATTTTTCCGACGCCGTGAACAATCATCTGCGTGCAAAATCCGCAATAATGCAGCTTGACAAAATGGATGCGGATTTAAGGCGCGTGGCGGAGCATGCAGGCGACAAATACGGGGAAGATTTTTTAGGCTCGTATTTAAGCGCGCCTGAAGACCGGCGGCTGTCCATGCTTGAGGGCAGATTTGATTCGCAAGAAGATTTGGACGGTTTTTTGAGCGACGTTGAGCTTTTGGAAAATAAAGAGTTATCAATGGGCAAAATGCGCGCTGCCGCAAATAGGAAAATTGTCGAGATGATTGCGGACACGCGCCGAAAAAACGAAGAAGAGACGGCAAATCTCGAAAAGGAATTTCAAAAAATAGACGCTTTTGAGGAAAACGGCAAGCGTTCGGTGATTGAAGCGTTTCTGGATAAATACGGCGGCAGGGACGAGGTTGTTTTTGTAAGCGGCGCCGAAGAGCTTGAAGGCATTTTTTCCCCGGAAGAGGCAGAGGAAATAATGTCTGACATTAGGCGCAAAGGCGCATACGACCATAAAAACGGCAAAATATATCTTTTTGAGCCGCATTTTAAAGACGGCGTTGAGGCTTTCAGGACGCTGGCGCACGAACGCCTGCACTGGATTGCGGACAAAATAAGGCAAGACCCGTCCTTTAACGGAATGTTAAATCGCGTCTTGCAAATAATGGGCGGCGGCAATGCGCTGAGGCAGAGCCTCGAAAGCGAATATGCCAATAACAATGACTTGGATTTGGCTGAAGAGTACATCGCAAGGGTTTGCGAAAGAGTGGCGTTAAAAGAGGTTTTGGACGAAAACGGACGGAGCGTTTTCAAAACCTTTAAAAACTGGATAAAAAGAATTTTTACTACAGAAAACACCGCTATCGACATTCACGACAGGGAAATTACCGATATTGCAAAAGCCCTCTTTAACCGTGTAAACAGGGAAACTCAAAAACTTTATTCCGATGACTGGACCGCGACCACTCCCGAAGAAAACGGCCCCGAAGTCGGCGGCAAGTATGCCGTTTTGGATGCATCCGAAATAATCGCTTCCACAGACGGCGGCTACGACGATACCCTGCAGCCGAGAAACCGCGCACGCAGGGGGTCGATAGAGCAGGTGAGCAAAATTGCCGCGCATCTTAACCCTAAGCGTCTGGATTCTTCAGAGACCACGGACGAGGGCGCGCCGATAATCGACGCAAAGGGGCAGGTTCTTTCGGGCAACGGTCGAATATTGGCGATACGCGAGGCTTATGAAAACAATCCCGAAAGGGGGGCAAGCTACCGCGATTATGTTTTAAGCAGGGCAAGGCAGATGGGGCTGAATGTTCCAATCGGAATAAAAAGCCCCGTGCTTGTGCGCAGAATAGAAAATTCGGGCGGGATGAGCCTGCAGGAATTTGCGGCGCGCTCCAATAAGCAGAAAGTGGCTTCAATGAGCAATGCGGAGACGGCGGTTGCCGACGCGCGCAGGATTTTGGAGATTGGCACGGGCGGCGGCAGGATACTTGATTTGTTTTTCCCGTCAGACAAGGGAGACGTATTGTCGGAAAGCAACACGGAGTTTATCAACGCTTTTTTAGAGGCGGTTGGCGGCAGGGAGCAGTACATTGATAAAAACGGTAGAATAAAGGCCAATCTTGCGCCGAGGATACGCGCGGCGGTGCTTGCCGCGATGCTCGACCCGAACAAGCGCGACGTGATAGAAAACCTTTTGGACAATCCCGAGGGATGGAGCGGACTTATAAGGGGGCTTATAGGTTCGGCAGCGAATTTGGGCAAGCTTGCGGGGAATGCGGATTACGACTTGTCTTCCGAGATGTCGCAGGCTGTTGAATTGTATGTAAATTTAAGGCGTGAGGGGCGCACATACAAAGATTACACTTCCCAGCTTGAAATGTTTGAGCCGGCGCCGAGCGCGGAAGTGTCGTTTTTGATGGAGCTGTTTGAGGCGAACGTAAAGACGCCCACGGGGATAAGCGGCGTTTTAAACGAATATTACAGCCTTGTGAAGAACATAGACACCTCGAGCGTTGACATGTTCGGCGAGGGCAATCCGCCGAAGATAGCGGAACTTCAAAAGGCTTTTGAACGCTATGGCGGTACGGAGCATAAAAGCGATGTTTCTTGGAACATAAGGAAATCGGACGCGGAGCGTTTTGCAAGCGAGCTTCAAGACTACATAGACGGCAAACTTGACAACAAGCATGTTTTTAGGCTTGGTACAACACCCGAAGCAATGAGGCTTGTCGGGATAAGTGCATTGCCTATTGAACTGAAAAAAAGCCAGTTAGACAAAAAACTACAAGAACATCCTGAATTAAATATTTCAGACTTAAAGCATCTCCCAGTTGAAATAGCCGACCCGATAGCGATATTTGAATCTGATACCGTCGCAAATGCGTTTGTTGTTTTGACGGAAATTACTGCGGAAAACGGAAAACCTGTTGTAGTAGCAATCCATTGCGACAAGGAAATTGCAAGTAGGAAAGTCGTTGTTAACGACATAAGGAGTATTCATTCAAGGAATATAAGCCAGTTGGAATTTGCGATACAAAACAAACGGCTCAGATATATAAACAGAAAGAGGATACCTTCTTATCTTAGATTGCCGTTGGTTCAATTCCACGGGCGCAATCTTGACAAGAATTTACCCTCTTATGGTAATAAAATTTTCACGGAGGCGGATTTAAGTCAAGCGGAAAAAGACAATATTTTTGAATTAAGGCAAAATAATCCAAGATTTCGCTATTCTTTCCGCGACACACGCAGTGCGCCGTCTGATGCGGAAATTGCTGAAGCTGAAAGGCAGATTGAGGAAGTCAGGGCAAGGTATGTAAATACTCCGCAGTGGCTCAAAGCCCCGAACGGCAAGCCCACAAAACTTACCGAAAAGCAGTGGCTCTTAGTCCGCACTCCGAATTTCAAAAAGTGGTTTGGGGACTGGGAGAACGACCCGAAAAACGCCTCAAAAGTCGTTGACGAAAACGGAGAGCCTTTGGTGGTTTACCACGGGACGACCAACACTAACAGCGACTATTCGCGTTTTACGGTATTCGGGAAAACGGATAAAGGGCGTAGAACATCCGACGGTATGCACTTCTTTTCGTCAAGTCGCGATGTTGCAGGGAGCATGGGTAGCAATGTCTATGATGTATTTATTTTTTTCCGAAATCCGCTTGTCATAGATTCTGCGGGCAATGAGTTCGGAGCAATAAGAGACCATTCGGGCGGCATTGTAAAAATCAAAGATTTAACGCCTACGCAGAAAAAGCAACTTTGTAAGGCGTTTGATTTTACGCCGGAAGAACTCGAACAATCCTACAAGCCCGAAGATGATATAGACCTTGTTCAGGCGGGGGTAATAAAACGTCCTGAAAAAAGCTCAAACGAATGGGCGAAGTATGCCAAAGAAAACGGATACGACGGCGTAATATTTAAAAATTTAAGAGACGGCGCGGATTTAGTGGCAATGCAAACTCCATCCGATGTATTTGTTGTTTTCGATTCAACCCAAATCAAATCGGCGACGGACAACGTCGGAACTTATTCCGAAAATCCCGACATCAGGTGGAGCGTAAGAGACGACGCAAAGCGCGAGGCGGACGAGTGGGCAAGCAATCCCGAAAATGTGAAGTCTGCGGCAGAGAAATACATAAATTCGCACACAAATGAAAATGGCAGGATTGAAATCGACCCTGACAAAATAAGGGCATTTGTCCCGAATTACGACGCTTCAAATGTATCTGTTTATAAAGAAGCGGGAGACAAAATATCGGCGTATGTTTGGCAGGAATCATTAAAAATTCAAACAAAAAACAAGACAGCGATACTTCTTACAGGCAACCCTGCGGCGGGAAAATCCAGCGCGTCAAAAGCCGGGCTTATAAAGGGCATAAACGATGTCGGCATTTTGTTGGACAGCCCTTTAAACAATTTTGCAAGCGTGGAGCGCAGAGTTGAGGATGCAATAAAATCGGGCTTTGAAATTACCATTGTCCAAATCTACAATGACCCCGTACGCAGCTGGAAAAATTCGCTAAAAAGAGGAATTGAAGAGGGCAGGTTTTTACCGCTTGATTATTTTATTGGAGCCTATGAAAGTGCAAATAAAAAGGTTGAAAAGATTGAAATAAAACTGAAATCCAAATACGGCAAAAAAATAAATACGATTTATATTGACAGCTCGTCGGACATTCCAAAGACTGTAAAAACGGAAGATGCGAAAGCTTGGCAATATGTGGTAAACGAAAATCAATTTGTACGCATCTTAGAAAGCATATATGAATACATCGAAAATAAATACAAAAGCCCAAGCGTTGGAAACAATCAAAGCAATGAAATTGCCGTTATCACAAGCGGACTTCGAGATAGCAGATTCATTGATAAGAGAAATTCCAATAAAGTACGACGACTTGTCGGACGAATTTTGGGAAGAGCATACGAAAGCTCAAGACCGCGATTGGAAAGCGAAGGGTTATTCGGACTGGGATTAAATCAGGACGAAAATCCCTCAAATTTAAAATACCTGCTTCGGCAGGAGCGGAGAGAAAACCCTCTTGTTTGGGCTTCGATAGTGCTTGCAAAAGACATTCTGCTTGGCGGCAGGATAACGCAGTCAAAACTTGAAAAGCTTTTGCCGCAGTCAGAGGGGTTTGACGGCTCGAATTACGAATATGTAAAAGACAGGGCAGTTAAAGTTGCCGAGACTTGCAGGGCTAAAAAGTACAACGCAAAAAAGGACTTGGACCAAGCCGTCCAATTAGCCGAAAGCGACTACCATTGGCAAAGCGAAATGGTCGATAAAATATATTCCTCGTTCAGAAAGGACGGAGAGGAATACGGCATGGCAAAGGCAAAGGTTGCGCAGTGGCTGAAAGACCAAAAGCTTAAAAAGCTAAAAGACATAAAAGGCTACGGGGAATCCGATTTCGATGCCGACTTGACCGCTTCAATCCTGCAAGCCATGGAAAAAGAGCCTGCAAACGGTTTTGAGGGACAAAGCCTGTCGTTGGAAGAATTGGAAGAGGCGCAACCCGACGGGGATTCTGAAATGGAAGTCTCCGAAGCGTCAAGGCCCGTTCTAAACAAAAATATCCGAGATGTAATATCGACAATCAAGCGTGAAGTTTTAAGGCGTTCCCGCCTTGCGGACGAAAGCGAGGGGGTTATGCGCGAAAAGTACAGAAAAACCCTTGTAAACATATTGTCGGCATCGGCAAACGAGCTTTCCTACGGTCTTGAAAAAGAGCGCATTTTGTCTAAAATATCCGAGCTTGAAAAAGCGAATTATGCCGTAATAACAATCAAAGACGGCGAAAGAACAGGGCAGAAAATCGACAACTTCACGCTCCGCGCCGAGCATATCGCGCTTCGTATTTTCAACCGCGGAGTCAGGGACGACAAGGCGGAACTTGGGGAAAAACTCGACAAAATTTTAAAATCGGGCGGAACATTCAACAAGACAAAACGCGCAGACAAACGCTCCATATCCGCCGATTCCCACGAGATTTTAAACTACGCAAGAAAGGTCAGGGGGCTTTCAAAAGAGGCGCTTGACGCCGAATTTGACGCGGTTTCAAACGACTTGGAATTGTCGGGTAAGGGCTATTCTTCGGAGCTAAAATATAACGACGCCCTTTGGAAAATCGAAGTTCTCAAAAAGGTCGGCGACTGGCGGGAGAAAAGCCGCGCACAAATGGCGGAAGCCATTGAATGGTTCGAGAAAATCAAAGAAAAAGGAATCGGGGACGCCCAAAGCCTGCTCGAACGCCATAACCGCGAAAACGAGAAAAACAGGTCAGTTTACGAAGAGTCTTTGAATGCCGAAAAAGACAAATTTCGAGACGACGGGAAAGCTCCGTTTTCGTCTTATTTAAATTGGGCGGTGCACCTTGCCGACGATTTGGATTATCTTGCCTCTTCGAGCAATCCCGAAGCGCGCGAAAAGGCGCGGGCGTTTTCAAGAGAGCTGTCCCGCGAAATCTACGGCGCGGGAAGCCGCCGCGACAACGAAATTAAGCGCAAAATTGAAAACATAACAAAAATTTTGGAAGAGGTTTATGGCGAGGACGCGCAAAAGGCACTGAAAGAACTGTTTGCATACAACGACGCCTTTGACAAGTTTTCGACGCAAAAAGTGAAAATGAACAAAAACCGCCTATTGCAGCTTTACGCTTCCTGCAAGCAAAACTGGTACGCGGATAACGTCCTGCACTTCCGCGCAAAAAACACCAAGTGCGGCTTGGAGCTTGAAAAGGAAATTGCCTCTCTTGAAGAACGATATGCAAACCCCGAAGAGCGCGCCGCTGATTGGAAAGGATACAAAAAAACTTGGCGCGAAATAGAATACATTTTCGGGTTAAATTCTGTTCGCGTAAACGCGAAAGCCCTTGGATTGGAACTTGATGTCGGAGACAAGTTTTATTTAAAGCGTCCCCATAAAAACTACGGTTTGACTTGGTATTATTCAGCCATCTCCACCCTTGTAACGATTCAGTCAATATCTTCCGATGGTTGGATAAGCGGCGTTGCCCCTGAATTTACAAACAGCGGAGGTTCTTATCCTGCTTATGGATTTATTTGGGCGGTGGAAACAGCTCCATTCTATTTGGTTGTGCATGCAAAAAATTATCCTCAACGCTCTTTGCAGGTAAAAATCAAAAAGACTACGGAGTTTTTCAGCAAAGTTATACACAATCATGCCCCTGATATTTACGACAGGTTTTTCCCGACAACAAAATCTGGGATAGAAGCTCCTGAAATTAACAATTCCACAACTCCGACATTTTCGTTATACCAACATTGGATAAATAGTAAAAAACTGATTGAAGCAAAACCCTCCATTGTCAGGGAAATCTACCCTGGTCTTTGGATGCGCGAACGATACCAAACTGAAGCAAGATAATGTTGCAAAGTGTGAGACTTTTCATTTGGCAAGTTTATGTTCAAAGCCCGTTTGAAAAGTTCCCGAAACAAGAAAAACATACAGCCTTGATAAAAGAGCAATCCAAAAGCCGCTTAAAAGAACGATACCCTGAAAACCATAAAAAAGGTTGCAGAATAAACACCCTGCAACCTTAAAAAAACTATATTGCAATAATCCTGCAAACCCATTGCAACATTCGTTCAAATCCTCCCCCAAACCCTAAAACAGGTCAAACGTCTGGCATTCCAGGTCAAACTAATCGGCACGATACAGTAAATGTTTACGGAATGCCCACAATCGAAATTCCAATAAAAGAACTTTCTTTTTATAAATGACCTTAAAAAACACTTGTCAAAAATAAACAATAAAATCACAAAGTTGTTCAATGGCAAGGCGCAAGGGGGAATTCCTCTTGCGCCGTTTTTTTAGAGATTTAAATTTTTTATTTTATCGGGGAGAAGGGGTCGTTTATTTCTTCTTTTTTGTCGGTTGGCTCTTCCTCTTTTTGCGCGTCTTCGCGCGGGGACTTTTTAAGAACTCCTTTAAATCCCTTGATTTTTACGTCTATTCTGCCGAGTTTTTCAACGCCGAGATGTTCGCGGCAGGCGTTAGTTAGCTCGTCTTGCAGTATTGTCGAGACGTCCGCGAGTTTTTGCCCCATTTCAAGTTTGATTGCCACTTGCATGCAGAGGCGTCCGCGTTTTTCGTAGATTTTTACGCTTGGGCGGTTTGTAGTTCCGATTGAATAGCACACGCTTTGGACGAGTTCGTTTAATGCGCTTGGAGTTACGCTGACAATTCCCGCGGAGTTGTTGAAAAGCTTTATAGGCGCAAACCTTTTACGGATTTTCAAAATTATCACAAGAAGAATCAATATTGACACTATTACAAGCAAAAACTCCTTTACATGGGGCTTGTCCCACAGGTCTTTTGCGATTTGCAAGGTCTTTCCCAAATAGTCGGTCGTTTTTTGGTATGCTTCTTCCATATTTTATTATGATTGCGATTATAAATCGGTTTCTATTTCCTTTTTATAAGACCATATTTATTGCGCTTTTTCAATATATTTATTAGGCGTCGAAAGTTAGGTCTTCGGGCCATTCGCGATTATGCCCGTCTGCGGCGTTTTTTTTGCAGGCGTCGATAAATGCGGTTTTTTCGGCAAAGAAAATATCGCGTGACGGATCGACGTTGTTAAAAATCTTCCATAGCAGTTTAGAAGCGTTTGCGATTTCAATTCCCTTGTCGAAAATCGCCACTGCCGCAAATGCCTTAAACATTGGCGAGCTTGCAAATTCCTTCAAAATTGCCATTCCCGAGAAATCGGCTTTTTCGATTGCGATTGCGCAGAAATTTTTTGCCGCAAAAATGTCTTCTGCTTCCGCGCTGATTTCTTTTGCAATGCCTTGAACATTTGGCATTTGGGGGAATTTGTTTTTGCCTCGTTGTGGTTCGCCTTTGATTTCTCTTGTCAAGTCTATGCCGATTTTTGAGCCGAAGAGGGGATTGGGCGCGGAGTGGTCGAGAACATCGAGCACGCCTTGCGATATTACAAGGTCGCGGTCTTTGTCGAAACGCTCGGTAAAAATTTTCCATACTTCGTTTAAATTCGACGGATTTACGTCTTCATCAACGACCACGACGCCCTTGCAAAAGCTCATTTGCCCCTGTCCCCAAAGCCCGCTAATCAAGCGTTTTGCTTGTGCCGGGTATTCTTTTTTGATTGAAACAATCGCGATGTTGTGGAATACGCCTTCCCACGGCAGAAAATAGTCTTCGATTTCGGGGAATATCGTTTTTAAGAGGGGAAGGAAAATTCTTTCGGTAGCCTTTGCCATGTAGCAGTCTTCCATCGGCGGAGGTCCGACGAGAGTTGCGCAGTAAATCGGCTTTTCGCGCCTTGTTATCGCCTTGACGTGGAAAACGGGGTACATATCTGCCAGCGAATAGTAGCCCGTATGGTCGCCGAAAGGGCCTTCAAGGCGTAGTTCGCAAGGGTCGACATATCCTTCCAAAACAAATTCAGCCTCTGCTGGAACTTCCATGTCTATGGTTTTGCATTTTACCATTTTTACGGGCTTTTTTCGGAAAAACCCCGCGAGCATTAGCTCGTCTATTCCGCGCGGAAGCGGTGCGGTTGCGGCGTAAATCACACTCGGGTCCGCGCCGATTGCGACGGCGACTTCCATCCGCCTGCCGAGCTTTTTGTATTCGTGGAAGAAGTGCGCGCCGTCTTTATGGATGTGCCAGTGCATGCCTGTCGTGTTTTTGTCGAAAACTTGCAGGCGGTACATGCCGAGATTCCTTGTTTTGCCGTCGGGAGATTTTGTGAATACGAGCGGCAGCGTTACGAACTTCCCCGCGTCTTTTGGCCAGCATTTTAGTATAGGAATTTCGTTTAAATCGACATCGTCGCCGATTTTTACGACTTCCTGGCAAGGGGCGGTTTTCCCTCTGAATTTGGACGGCAAAATTCTAAGCATCGGCAATAGCTTTTTTGCGGCATCGAAAATTTCCCCGAATGTGCGCGGGGGGGATAGGCGGGTAAGCTCCGCTATTTCATCGCCTGAGCTTGCGAGGTTTTTTACGCCGAGAGCCATCGACATTCTCTTGTCGCTTCCAAAGAGGTTTGTGGCGGCGGGGAATTCGGAATTTTTCACGCGCTCAAAAAGAAGGGCTTTGCCGCCGCCCGGCTTTTTGGATTCTGCGTCTGTGATTTTTGAAATTTCAATTTCGCTTGAAACTTCTTCGCGCACCCTTTTTAGCTCGCCCGCGTCTTCAAGCGCGCGGATAAATTCCGCCAGATTTTTATAAGATTTTTTCATTGGTGTTTTTCGCCCCATTGGGCCGTCAAGTTTTGCTTAATTCCCATTGCGGAAAGCGTCCGCGCAACCACAAAATCAACGAGTTCCTTAACGGTGTTTTCCTTAAAATAGAATGCGGGGCAGGCGGGGAGAACCACGGCTCCCACCTCCGTTACGGAAACCATGTTGCGGAGATGGATTAGCGAAAGCGGAGTTTCCCGCGCTACAAGCACGAGTTTGCGCCTTTCTTTAAGCGCGACATCTGCCGCCCTGCAAATCAGATTGTCTCCCGTGGCAGTGGCGATGCGCGAGAGCGTTTTCATCGAGCAGGGGCATATCGCCATTGCGTCGAAGTAAAACGAGCCGCTTGCAATCGGCGCTGAGAAATCGAAGTCGTCAAAAAATTTTACGCTTGGGAATTTTTGCGAAAGCGCGTTTGCAAAATCTTGAAAATCAATGCCGAGTTCGCTTTTAAAAATCGGTTTTGCCGCCGAGCTTGCCGACGCGTAAACGGACGCGCCGCTTTCCGCAAGGACTTCCATTAGACGCCTTGCATATGGCATTCCGGAAGCACCGCAAATTCCGACCGCGATTTTTTTACCCGTCATTTGAAAAAGCCTCCGAGTGCGACTGCCGCAAGGGTTAAAAACGAGCATAGCGCGTTTATGTAGAAGAAAACCAAGTCGATTTTTTTAATGCCCGACTTAATGAAAATCAAAATCGCCAAAACGTACAGCGTCAAAATCGCGGCGCAGATTGCGTAAAAAATTTTTCCGAGCGAAAACGCCGTACCTGTCAAATATAAAAACACAATGGATAAAAGCAGCATTGCAGAGCTTGCCATTATGGATTTTTGCCTGCCGAAGAGTGCAGGTATTGAATGGAGTTTTTCGGATTTATCGAAGTCTTCGTCTTGCAGGGCGTAGAGGACATCGAATGCGGCTATTTGAAACAGCAGGGCAAGCGAAATAAAAATTATCGAAAATGAAAACTTGCCGCTTGCGGCGCACCATGCCCCCGCAGGCGCGAGCGACAGGGCTAATCCCAAAACAAAGTGACACAAGCTCGTAAATCGCTTGCAGTAGGAGTATCCGAAAAGGACGATTAGCGCGGGAAATGACAGCCAGAAGCAAAGCTCGTTTAGCATTCTTGCGGAAACTATCATTACGATTGCGGAAAATGCGACAAATATGAGCGCGGAAGCTTTTGTTATTCTGCCTGCGGGAATGGAGCGGTTTTTTGTCCGCGGATTTTCTGCGTCGAATTTAGCGTCGGCAATCCTGTTAAAGCCCATTGCCGCGCTGCGCGCCCCGAAAAACGCAAGCACAATCCAAAAAAGTTTTACCGGCGAAAAGCCGAATCCCGAAAAATAGGTGAGCAAAAATCCCGCAAGCGCATAGGGCAGGGCAAAAAGCGTATGCCCGAGCTTTATCATTTCTGCGTATTCAAAAAAGTTGCGGGTAAGTCTCATTAAATTTTTGATTTTGCAAAATCCGTGATTTTTTCGCAAAGCTTGGAAAGCCCGTTGCGCCTGTTTGGCGAGAGATACTGCTCTATGCCGATTTCGGATAAAAACGCGCAGTCAAAATCCAAAATTTCCTGCGGAGAAAGACCGCTGTACATTTCTGAAACCAGCGAGGCAATGCCCTTGGTGATTATTGAATCGGCGTCGGTTTTAAAGGCGCATTTGCCTTCTTCAAATGACGGCACAAGCCACAGGTTTGAAACGCATCCCCTTACGAGATATTTTTCGCTTTTGAACTCTTCGGCAAGCCCTTCTTTGTTTTTTGTTTTTGAAATGATGTATTCAAAGCGTTCTTCGGGGCTTTCAAAAAAGCCGAATTCTTCGCGCAATTCATCTTTTCTTTGTTCAACTATGCTCATATTCCAAAAATTTTTATGCCGTGTTTGTTTGCAAGCTCCAATGTTTTTTCAGGCTCCAAGATTATCACGCTGTCCGCTTCAACCGCCGCGTTTAAAATATTTGAGGCGGCGAGCTTTCTGATTGTGCGCTCCCCGATTACGGGAACGTCGAAGCGGTAGTCTTGGTTTGGCTTTACCGTCTTTACAAACAGGCTGTCTTTTGCCTCGAAAGAGCCCGCGCGTTCCAGCATTTTGTCAGTGCCTTCCCAGGCTTCAACCGCCAGCACGCTTCCGCGTGAAACGACGCACGACTGCCCGATGTCAAGCCTTGCGCACTCATGGGCAATCTTTAAGCCGTGCAAAAGATGTCGCTCTTCGACATTCCATTTTCTGCCGCAGATAAAGCCATGCGCTGCTATTTGTTCGTCCAAAAAAGAGCGCGCATCGAGAAGTTTGCAACCGACTTTTTCAAGCTCGTTTGCTATTGCCCCGAAAATTGTTTCGGCGTTGCGCTCTTTAAGGGTTGCCAATATTGTCAATGCTTTTAAGTCGGGGACAAGCCCCTTAAAAAGTTTTTTTGGCGTAACTTGTCCTGCCATTATGGCGTATTTTGCGCCGAATTTTTTTGTGTATTTTAGAAGTCTCCCAAGCTGACCTACATTTGCCCTTGCCCTGTCTTCTTCGGAAAATTGGTTGTATAGGTCGTCTTCGGTTTCGCCTTCGATTGCGATAAGCTTTACGTTTAAGTTGTGCCTGCGCAGTTTTCGCAAAGTTTCGCTGGGGTAAACGCCTTTGCCCGCAATCAGCTCTATGACCGCGTTTTCGTCGAAATCTTCGGGGAGGAATTTTGAAAGGCTCATATTATCTTATCGGGTCGCGCGTCCGTATGAAAAACTCTTTGAACGCTATTCTTCTTGCGCAAATTTTTCCGTCTTCGCCGCGGTAAAATTCTGTGGTTTTAAAGACGTCGGAAGCGGAGCCTGCCTCTGATTTGAGGCTTGCCTTTTGCGGTATTGAGCTTTGCTTTTTTTCGGCTTTTAACTCTCCGTTTTCAAAAAAACAAACCAAGTCGTAGCCGATGGGTATGTATTCCCTATCGTTTGAATCGGGCTTTGAATACCTTATTGCGGCGTCGTATGCGCGCACGGTGAGGGTTGAGCCGTCGGTTTTGATTTTTATGTTGTTTCCGACAGGCTCTATTGTTCCGAATTTCGTCTTGATTTTAAACGAGCTTGCGGGGCGGAATTCGCCCCTTGCAAAAACCGCCTCTCCCTCGTCGATGGCAAATACAATGTTTGAGGATTCCATTTCAGAGTAGAGCGGAAGGCTTGCCGTTTGCACTTTTTCCTGTTCGAATTTTTCAATCGAAACTTTGCCCGAAAGAACCATGCAGGACGAATAGTTTGAAAACGCTACGCTTGCAAAGCCCTCTGCGCTTGCGGAGATTTTTGCATCTTTTGCAACCGCCAATTCTCCCTGTTTTATTTTTGCGCTTTGCGCGGAAATTTCCGCATTTCCCCTGAGGGTGCGCACAAACATAAGACCGTTTTCGGCTTCTGCTGAAATAGGAAGGGCGAGGAAAACAGGCAGTATTGCAAAAAGCTTTTTCATTATTTTGCCACGATGTTTATGATTTTTGCGGGGACGTAAATTTCCTTAACAATCTGCTTGCCCTCGATGTGTCTTTTTACACCGTCAAGCGACTTTGCCATGTCCAAGGCGTCTTCTTTGTTTGCGTCCTTTGAAATTTGCATTTCAGCGCGCAATTTTCCGTTTACCTGCACCGCGATTTTTACGGTGTTGGTGTGCAGGAGAGACTCGTCGCATTCGGGGAAGGGGGCGAGCGTTATTGAGGATTTTTCGCCGAACTTTGCCCAAATTTCCTCCGCAATGTGCGGCGCAAACGGCGCGACAAGCTGTATAAATTTTTTTGCGCTTTCAGCGGAAATCTTTTCCTCTTTTTGAAGGGCGTTTAAGCAAATCATCATCTGCGAAATTGCCGTGTTGAAGCGCAAGCTTTCGATGTCGGATGAAACTTTTTTAATGGTTTCGTTTAAGACTTTAAGGAATTCTTCGGAGTCTTTTGCGCCGCATTCGATTTTCTTTGAAATCGTCCCGTCGCGTTCGACGTATTCCCTCCAAATCTTTTTAAGAAAGCGCGAAACGCCTTCAATCCCGCTTGTGTTCCACGGCTTGGAATCTTCCAAAGGCCCCAAGAACATTTCGTAAAGGCGCAGGGAATCCGCGCCGTAGCGTTCGATTATTTCGTCAGGGTTTACAACGTTGCCGCGGCTTTTTGACATCTTAAACGAGCGCGCGTCAACAGATATTTGCGGGTTTGACTTCAACACAAATCCCGCGCCCTGCTTTACGACTTGGTCTTCGGAAAGCTTTACGGCTTCTTCATTGCCCGAAAGCTTGTCGGCACTTACAAATTCTCCGTTTTTGTTTTTGTAGGCTGTGTATTCGAGCTGACCCAAAATTATGCCCTGGTGGAAAAGTTTTTTGAAAGGTTCGCTTGTTTTTACAACTCCGCAGTCGTAAAGAACCTTGTGCCAAAAACGGGCGTACAAAAGGTGCAAAACCGCATGCTCCGCTCCGCCGATATAAAAGTCGGGCGTGCCCCAGTAGTTTTCCGCTTCTTCCGAAATCAACGCTTCCGTGTTTTTCGGGTCGCAATAGCGCAGATAGTACCAGCATGAGCCCGCCCATTGCGGCATAGTGTTTGTCTCGCGGCGGGCGTTGAACCAGCCGTCGCCTTCGGGCTTTTGCGATGAGGGCACTGTTTCGCCTGTTTTTATGTTGACGCAGACATTAAGCCATTCCGAAGCGTGCGCAAGAGGACTTTCTCCCGTGCCTGACGGCGCGTATGTCTCTATTTCAGGAAGAGTGAGCGGCAGGAATTTTTCCAATATTGGAAGCGCGAAAAGTTTTTTGCCTTCGTCTGAAACGTAGCTTACTGGATTTTTGGGAAGCCCCTTGTATCCGTTTTGAGCCGCTTTTATGTATGCGTCTTCTTCGACCCACAAAATCGGGAATGGTTCACCCCAATAACGCTGGCGCGAGAAGAGCCAGTCTCTTAGCTTGTAGTTTACGGACATCTTGCCGCAGCCTTTTTCTTCGAGGAATGCGGTTATTTTCTTCTTGCCTTCCAAAGAGTCCGTGCCGTCCCATTGTTCGGAATTTACCATTTTGCCCACGTCAGTGAAGGGCAGGGGAATGTCGTTTCCGTTTTCGTCCTTTTTGTCGATTACCCTGATTACGGGCAGGTTGTATTTTACCGCGAAGTCGTAGTCGCGGTCGTCATGCGCGGGAACCGCCATGATTGCGCCCGTGCCGTAGCTCATCAAGACATAGTCTGCAATCCAAATCGGGACTTCTTTGTTTGTGAGCGGATTTATTGCGTACGAGCCTGAAAATACGCCGCTTTTGTCCTTTGCAAGGTCTGTTCTGTCCAAATCGCTCTTTGACGCCGATTTTTTGATGTATTCGGCGACCGCCGCTTTGTTTTCTTCGGTCGTGAGCTTTTGAACGAGGGGGTGTTCGGGGGCGATTACCATGTAGGTAACGCCATAGAGAGTGTCGGGGCGCGTCGTGAAAATTTTCAGCTTTTCGTCAAAGCCCTTGATTTTAAATTCGACCTCCGCGCCTTCGGAGCGTCCAATCCAGTTTGCTTGCAAGCGTTTAGTGGAGTCGGGCCAGTCGAGGTCTTTAAGCCCCGCCAAAAGCTTGTCGGCATAAGCTGTGATTTTCAAGACCCACTGGCGCAACTTGCGGCGTTCGACGGGGTGTTTGCCGACTTCGCTCTTGCCGTCGATTACCTCTTCGTTCGCCAAGACCGTGCCGAGTTTCGGACACCACCACACGGGTTTTTCATCGACGTACGCCAAGCCTTTTTCAAAGAGCTTTAAGAAAATCCACTGCGTCCATTTAAAGTAATTTTCGTCTGTCGTGTTGATTTCCCTGTCCCAGTCGATGCCGAATCCTATGGATTTTATCTGGCGGCGGAAATTGTCTATGTTCTTTTTTGTCGTGGTTGCGGGGTGCGTTCCCGTTTTGAGGGCATACTGTTCTGCCGGAAGCCCGAATGCGTCCCAGCCCATGGGGTGGAGGACGTTGAAGCCCTTTGCGCGCTTGTATCGCGCCAAGATGTCGCTTGCGGTGTAGCCTTCCGGGTGCCCGATGTGAAGTCCCGCTCCCGAGGGGTATGGAAACATGTCCAAAATATAATATTTGGGGCGCGACAAGTCGAGGTTTGCCTTGAATGTTTTGTTGGCGTCCCAATAATTCTGCCAGCGTTTTTCGATATTTAAAAAGTCGTATTCTGCGGAGCTGTTTTCCATAGTGCAATATTCCATTTTGTAAAAATTTAACTATGGCGTTTTTTGGCGTAAGGTCAAACAGTTTTAAATCATATTTTTTTGACGCCCGCCAAAAAATAGTTGCAATAAAAAAATTTTTTGAAATTCTTATAAAAGTATGAAAAAGATTTTTTTACTCAGCGCAATTTCGGCTTCGCTTTTGGTTTTTGGCTGCAAGACGCAGATTAACGTCGAATCTGCCGCAAGCAACGTGGCAGTGTACCAAATGGGCGAGCTTACTGGAAAAATCAACGGCAGCGTTGCAAAAGTCTTTGCCGCCGCAAGTGCGACTTTGGACGATCGCGGCTATATGCGCACGGGCGAAATCACCAAAAACCCCCTGAAAAACAAAATCCGCGCGCGCATGCCTGACGACAGAAGGGTTGACGTCTCAATAAAGGACATCGGCAACAACATGGTTGAAGTGTCTGTTTCTGTTAGCGATTCCGAGCTTTATGTTTGCCAGAGCATATTTAACGCGATTGCAAGCAAATGCCGCGATTCGGGCGTGTATTGAGCCGCGAGATATTTCCTTTTTGGCTTGAAGCGGGTCCGATACGGCATCCGCTTTTATTTTCAACCTCAACTGTTTTTTTTATGCCGTTTAATCCATTGGAATTTGTACAGGAGCTTTTGAAAATACCGAGCATTTCCGCCGACGCAAATTATGCGGGGGAAGTCGAGAGGTGCGCGCGGGTGTTTTCTGAAAAAATCGCATCTTTGGGTTTTGAAACAGAGCTTGTGAAAACAAGTTTGCATCCGATTATTTGGGCGGAGCGAAATTCAAAAACTCCAGCCAAAATTCGCATTCTTTGCTACGGGCACTATGACGTGCAGCCCATCGACCCGATTGAAAAATGGAACAAGCCTCCTTTCGAGCCTGCCGTCGAAAACGGAAGGCTTTGGGGCAGGGGCTCTGCCGACAACAAAGGCCCTTTTATGTGCCTTTTCGGCGGGCTTATGCGTTTTCTTGAAAAAAATCCGGAAGCCCCTGTTGACATCGCCTTGACGATTGAGGGGGAAGAGGAAATTTCAAGCCCTTCAATGCCTGAATTTATAAAAAGCCGCAAGGAAAAGCTGTCTTCTTACGACGCGATTTTGCTAAGCGACACTTCAAGCGCGTCTGATTCGCAGATAGTCATAACAACGGGATTGCGCGGCGTTCTGGCTTTCGACGTCAAGTTCAGGGGTCCGAATTCCGACATTCATTCGGGAATGTTCGGCGGGGCGGTGCTAAACCCGATTCAGGCAATGGCGGAAGTCTGCGCAAGCCTGCACAAAGACGGGCTTGTTGACATAGACGGTTTTTACGACGAAGTTTTGCCCATTTACGACTGGGAAAAACGCGACATTGCCCGCTATCCGTTTAACGAGGAAAAAATTATGGAAAGCCTCGGCGTAAATTCGCTTATAAAGCAGGGCGATTTGAAGCCGTCCGAAGCGTTGAGGCTTTTGCCCGCATTGGAGTTTACGGGAATTGGCGGAGGCTATCAGGGCGAGGGCAACAAGTCGGTAATTCCTTCCGAGGCGTTTTGCAAAATTTCAATCCGCCTTGTCCCCGACCAGAACGGGCGCAAAATTTACGAGCTTGTGAAAAAGGCGATTATCGAACGCTGTCCGAAGGGCGTTGTGGCGGAAGTCTCAGAACCCGACGGCATTGGCGACGCCTACTGCGTAATTCCGCCAAACCGCGAGGGCGCGCCCAATCCGTACCCCGAAAAACTCGGCAAAATCTTCGGGGCGGTTGAAGACTGCGTAAAGCAAAACTTCGGAAATCCCCCAATATTTTTGCGCGAGGGCGCAAGCATTCCTCTTCTTAGCCTTCTAAAAAAGGAAACGGGGCTTGACAGCGTAATGACGGGGCTTTTTTCACCGCTTGACAATTTGCACGCGCCAAACGAATCTTTTTCTTTGACGATGATGGAGCGCGCGTTAAATTATTACGAAGCTCTTTTTGAAAGGATTTCAAAATGATTACCTGCACGAAAAAATATTTCGACATTCCCTTTGCCCACCGCCAGCACTTGCATGACGGGCATTGCTCTTTTGTGCACGGGCACAACTGGGATATTTTTGTGACTTTCGCCTGTGAAAACCTCGATGAAAATGGCTTTGTGGTCGATTTTGGAAAGTTGAAATTTTTAAAGGAATGGATTGATTTGCATCTCGATCACGCCTGTGTTTTGGCAAGTTCCGACCCGCTGAAAGACAAGCTTGTTTCAGCCGCCCCCGAAGCGTGGAATGTTTACGAAGTCGATTCCTGCTCTTGCGAGGGGCTTGCGCGGCATCTTTTGGAAGTTTTCGATTCTCTTGTTCGTAAAAACTCAAACGGCAGGGTTTGGGTCTGCAAGCTTGAAGTGAGCGAAGACAAAAAAAATTCGGCAACTGCTTACGGTAAAAATTCGTAAAATGGCTGTTTATCCGATAGTCGAAACTTTTTATTCAATTCAGGGCGAGGGTCTGTATGCGGGAGCAGGCGCGTATTTTGTGCGCCTTTTCGGCTGCCCCGTAAAATGCCCGTGGTGCGACACCAAAAACTCATGGACGGGGAAGCCCAATCTTTCGCTTTCTTCCGATGAAATTGCAAACGAGGCGTCCCTTTCTTCATGCGACTTTGCGGTGATTACGGGCGGCGAGCCTACAATCCATCCCCTGCAAGAATTGATAGACGCATTTCACGAAAGGGGGATAAAAGTCCATATTGAAACTTCGGGCTATATGCCAAAAAACATTGAAGCGGACTGGATTACCCTAAGCCCCAAGCTCCACAGCCATACGCACGAGAGCTATCTTGAAGCCGCCGACGAGCTTAAATTCATAGTTTCAAGCGAAGATGAAATCTCGCTTTATCTTGAAAAATTCGGTGGTTATTTGCGGGGCAAAAAGGCGGTTTTCATAACGCCCGAATTTTCAAAGTCGCGCGACGCGGAGCTTTTAAACTCGATTTGCGAGACGGTGAAGCTTTACGGCTCTCCACTTCGCGCGGGCTGGCAACTGCACAAGTGTTTTGGCGCAATTTAACGCGCAAAGGGTGCGCAGTCCGCTTCAAACGGATTTACGACTTCGATTTTGCTTAGAAGCTTTTGCGGCAAAACTTGTATAAGCTCTTTTATGTGCTCGACAGTGTTGCATTCCCTCGAAACGTGCCCCAAGTAAATATGTTCCACAAAATCGGGGTCGAGCTCGCTTAAAATGGAAATTGCGTCCGCGTTTGAAAGGTGCCCGTGCGAGCCTGAAATGCGCTGTTTTAAATGCGCGGAGCGGTTTGAATTTTGCAGCATAACAGGGCAGTAGTTGCTTTCCAAAACAAGGACGTTTGCGGATTTGGCAAGCTCTTTTGCGCTTATCGTGGGTTTTCCCAAGTCGGTTATGAAGGCAATGCTTTTTTGGTTGAAGTCGAACTTGTATGCCACGCATTCGCTGGCGTCGTGCGGCATTGCGCAAGTGGATACTTTTATGTTTTTGAATGTAAAACTCTGCCCCGCCGAAAAAACTTTCCATCTCAACTTTTGAGTTTTTTCGTACCTGTACGCTATCGTTTCGTATGTCGTTTCGCTTGCAAAAACCGTGAGATTTTCAATGTCGGGTAGCGTTAAAAGGGCTTTGCAGTGGTCGGAATGTTCGTGGGTTATGAAAATCGCGTCGATTTCTTCCAGAGTCAGATTTATTTCATGCAGGGCATTTTTTATCCTTCTCGGGCTTATTCCCGCATCGACCAATATCTTTGTGTCTTTCGCTTTTAGGAAAGCGCAGTTGCCTTGGCTTGAGCTTGCAATGATTTTAAAAAAAGTGTCTGTCATAAAAATTTTTGCCTTTAAAAATTGTAAAATCTCAAAATAATTGCAACCGTATAAAGACAAATGGATTATTTTTTGATAGACGGATATAATATGTGCTTTCGGGCGTTTTATGCAATGCCTGAATTGACTCGTTCGGACGGCTTTCCGACAGGCGCGCTTCACGCGTTTTTTGCGGGGATAATAAAGCTTTCTTCAATGGACGTCCCGCATGCGACAGCCATATTTTTCGACCAAGGCGGCTCTGCAAGGCACCGCGAAATTTATCCCGAATACAAGGCGAACCGCGATGCAATGCCTGACGCCATGCGTATGCAAATCGAGCCGATACGCGAGCTTTGCTCTCTCTTGGGGTTTTTCGTGAAATCCCAAAACGGCATCGAAGCAGACGACTTGCTTGCGAGCGCGGCGGAGCTTCTTTTTGCGAAAGGCTCGAAAATTTCAATCGTAAGCGCGGACAAAGACTTCGCCCAGCTTATACGCCCCGGGATACGCCAGCTGCTTCCGCCTCTTAAATCGTCTCTTGGTTGGAGGGAAATCGACACTGTCGGCGTGCGCCTTAAATTCGGCGTTTCGGCATCTCAAATTCCCGATTTTTTGGCGTTGGTGGGGGACAATGCCGACAACATCAGGGGCATAGACGGTGTTGGACCCAAGACTGCCGCAAAATGGATAAAGGACTTCGGCTCGGTTGAAAATATCGTAAAACGCGCAAGCTGGCTGAAGCCCGAAAAGTTCCAAAAAATAGTTGCGGAAAGCTCCGCGCTTCTTTCGCGAAACCTAAATCTTGTGCGCCTTAAAACCGACTATGATTTGGGTGAAATTTCAACATCTCTTCCCGATTTTGACGGCGTAATAAAATTTCTGGAAAAAATGGAGATGAAAAGGTCGGTTGTATCTTTTAAAAATTTTGCAAAACAGCAGTATCAAATAAGTTTATGAAAAGCATGACAGGTTTTGGGCGCGCCACAACGGGCGCGGCGGATTGGGACGCGTCAATAGACATATCTTCGGTAAACAGAAAGGGGCTTGAAATTTCCTGCGCACTTCCTCGCGATTGGCAGGGGGCTGAATTGCAGATTTCAAGGAAAGTCAAAGAGTTTTTCACGCGCGGCAAGGTGTATGTCGGCGTCAAATTCAACATAAAAAAAACTTCACAAAGCGCGATTTTCGACGTTGAAAGCCTGAAGTCTGCCATGCAAAAAATAAAGAGCGGCTGCGAAGCTTTGGGTGTCGAATTTAAGCCGACGATAGAAACTTTGCTTGAAGTTTCCCGCGAATTGCAGGAAGAGTCCGCGCCTTCCGACTGGAAAGAGTACTGGGATAAAATAGAGCCTTCTCTAACCGAGGCTTTAAACAGTATAAACTCAATGCGCGAAACCGAAGGCGAGTCTCTAAAAGCAGACTTTGAAAGCCGATTGAATTTGCTTAAAAACTTTGTGTCGCAAATCAGGGAAAATTCAAAGAACACGGTTTTGCTTTACCGCGATGCCCTTTTGGCAAGGCTTAAAACTTTGGGTCTTGAACTCGACTTGGCGGACGAGCGCGTCTTGAAAGAGATTTCCATTTTTGCCGACAAGTGCGACATTTGCGAGGAAATTACCCGCCTTGAAAGCCACATATCGCAGTTTTTTACCTGCCTTTCGTCTTCGGAAAACAACGGAAGAAAGATGGACTTCATCTGCCAGGAAATGGGGCGCGAAATAAACACGATTGCAAGCAAGGCAAATAACCTTGCCCTCTCAAAAATTGCAATAGAATTTAAAAACGAATTGGAGAGAATAAGAGAGCAAGTTCAGAATGTTGAGTAGCTTTAAAATATTTTTTGTAAAACATTCTTTTATTCAAATAAGGCAAGCCGTTTATTGCTCTACCCGTTAAAAAAATCGGACAAGGTTTTCTTGTCCGATTTTTGTTTTTTTACGCGTTTTGCGCTTCGTTGTTTTCAGTGATGTTGCCGTCTTTGAAGCGCATTGAAATTAGTTTTGTAACGCCGCGTTCCTGCATCGTAACCCCGTAGATTGTGTCGGCGGCGGATACGGTCTTTTTGCTGTGCGAGATAACCAGAAACTGCGAGTATTTCGTAAATTCTTTCAGTATGTCGGTGTATCTGCCCGTATTCGCGTCGTCAAGAGGGGCGTCAAGCTCGTCGAGGACGCAGAACGGACTCGGCTTTACCATGTAAATCGCAAACAAAAGCGAAACCGCCGTCATCGTTCTTTGCCCGCCTGAAAGGAGCGAAAGGCTTTTTAAGACCGTTCCCGGTGGGCGGGCTACGATTTCAATGCCGCTATCGAGCACGTCTTCGCTTTCAACCAATCTTAAATCGGCAGTGCCGCCGCCAAATACTTTTTTGAATGTAAAGTCGAAGTTCTTGCGGATTTGCTCGAATGTCTGGGCGAACAACTGCTGGCTTGTCGCGTTAATTTCGTCGATTGCCGCAACCAATTCGTTTTTGGATTTCCAGAGGTCTTCGCTTTGCGTGTTTAAAAAGTCGTAGCGTTCTTTAAGTTCGGCGTACTCTTCGATTGCCACCAAGTTTACCGAACCCATAGATGAGATTTTGTCGCGCAAGTCTTTGACTTCATTTTCAAACAAGTCGAAGTTCAGGCTGTCCATTGCGTCGAAGTCTTCCTGGGTCGGCTCTCCGCGCTTTGCTTTTGGTTTTGCCTCAATTTCGCCGTCTTCAAGCTCGTCTAATTTTATTTTGACTTCAAATTCCTCGTCGGCAAGCCACAGTTCTTTTTTCCAATCGACAAACGCGATGTTTGTTTCATAGTCCGACAAAATGCGCTCCACGATGAAGCTTAGGCGCGATTTCAGCGTTGCAAGGCGGACTTCGATTTCGTTTTTTGTCCTGCCTAAGGAGTTTTGGCGGGTGCGTTCAAGGTTCATTGTTTCCTCGAATTCCGCAACGCGCATTTCGCTTTCGTTTAAAGAGGCTCGGTTTTCCTCGATTACGCGCATTGCGCTTTCCAGTTCTTCGGCGATTTTTTGAGCCTTTGTTTTTTCCGATTCCGCGTCGGAATCGATATTTTTTATCTGCTCTTCGATGGAGTTTTTCTCGGATTTGCGGCGTTCGATAAGCTCCGAAGTTTCTCGCTGCTGTTCCCTGATTGCAGAAAGCCCGCGCTCTAAGTTTTCGAGGCGCGATTTCTTTTCCGCCAAGTCGAGCTTTGCGCCCGACAGGGCGGAAAATTTTTGGTCTTTCAAAATTCTAAGCTCTGAAATTTTTTGTTCGGCGGCAGCGGCGTTTTGGCGTCCGCTTGCGATTGCCTCTTCCGCCTTTTCCATTTCGCTCTTTGCAAAATTCAGCTTGTCCTGCGCTTCAAATTTTGAGTTTTCCATTTCGGAAAGGGTGCGCTCCTGCTTTTCAATTTCAATGCGCTTTCCCGATATTGTGGCTTCCATTGCCTTGCTTTGCGCTTCAATGGAAGCTATTTCGCGGCGCAATTCTGCGGTGGAGATTTTTGCCTGCTCAACGGACGCTTCCGCGGCGTCGAGGTCGGCTTGGATTGCCATCGCCTTTTCGTGCAAGGCTGTCAACTCGGCGTTGTCGGACGCTATTTCCTCGTTTAGGCGTTTGATTTCGCGGTTTCGCAAAATGAAGCTTGATTCTGTGTCTTTTTTTGCGCTGTTGGAAATGTAAACGATGCCGCGGCTGTCCATTATGTCTCCCGCCCGCGAGACAGCCATGGCAAACTTAAAATTCGGATTTTGTTTTGCCAATGCTTCAAAGTCGCAAATGTCTTCGCAAAAATAGCAATTTGCGACCAAGTTTTTTGCAAGCGCGTCAAGCTCTTCCGTTTCCGCCCTGACAAAATCCGAAGCCTTGCGTATGTTTTGGGGCAGGGCGGGCGGTTCGCCGAATTGAGCGGCGGCTGTTATTTGCAAGCAGGCTTTCCCAAGCCCCCGTTCGCGGATTGCGGAAATTACGGGAGAAAGCAGGGAGGAGTCTTTCAGTGAAATTGCGTCGATGGCACTTCCCATCAATGTTTCAAACGCCGAAGTCCAGCCTTCCTCGACTTCGATGCTCTGGCTTATGACTTTTGCCTGCGACGGGTCGAGTATGTCGGAAATTTTCCCCTGCATTATGGCTTTTACGCCGTCCGAGAAGCCTTCCATTCTGTTTTTGAAGTCGTTTAGAAGGCTCAATCGCGCGGCTTTACCCGCCAAAGTTCTGTCTTTGTTTTGGATTTCAATTTGGCATTCGCGGTATTTCGAACGCTTGGCATCGACTTTTTGGTTCGCGCTTAAAATGTCGCTTTCGCTTGACGCAAGGCGTTCGTAGGCGTTTTCAAGTGCGAATTTCAGCTCTTCCGCCCTTTGCCCCAAAACCTGCATCTCTTCGCGCGTTTGAAAGAGGGAATCGGATATTGCGGCGTGGCGAACCTGATAGGATTTCAAATCAACTTCGAGCGTCGTGCAGTTCGAACGCAAGCGGGTTATTCCGCCTTCTGCAACCAACACGTCCTGCTTGATTCTTTCAAGTTCAAGTTCCGCCTGCTTCAAGTCGTTTTCGACTTGGTTTAACTCTGCGTTTTGAATGGCGAAAGTTTCGTCCGAACCGGAGACCAAATTTAACTGCATCTGCCTTACCTCGTCGTCTCCGCGCGCCCTTCCTTCAAGGGCTTCCGACTGTTGCGTGAGGGCTTCAAGCTCGTTTGCTATCTGCAAAATGCGTTCGCTCAGGTCTTTTTTGCGAAGTACTGAAAATTCCGCGGCGTGCTCGCTTTGCTCTTTTGCCGAGCGCAGTTCCGCCGCGTTTGCGCGGAGCTGTTCAAGGCGTGCGTTTGTCTCAGCCCTTCGCGTGCGCAACATTGCAAGCTCTTCTTCTTTTTCGCGCAGTGCGAGGGCAAATTCTTCGTATTCTTTTGAAATTTTTGCAAGCTCGCTTTCGTCTTCCAAGACCTTTTGATTTTGGCTTGCGTAGGCTTTTGCGTTTATTGCCAAGTCAAGATGGCGTAGGCGGTGGTTCAGCCTTTTGTAGCGCAGAGCTTTTGAGGCTTGGCGTTTGAGCGTTCCGATTTGCCTTCCGATTTCTTCGATTCTGTCGGTTACACGCGCCAAGTTTTGGTCAACCAAGGAAAGCTTGTTTAATGCTTCGCGCCTCTGTGTCTTATACTTTGTTATTCCCGCCGCCTCTTCAAAGATTGAACGCCTTTCGCCCGGGTTTGACGATAGAATTTGGTCGATTTGCCCCTGAACCATAAACGAATACGAGACTCTGCCAATGCCCGTATCCATAAACAGGTGCTGTATGTCTTTAAGGCGCGCGGATTTCCCGTTTATGTAGTATTCGCTTCCCCCGTCTCTCGAAACCCTGCGGGTGATTTCAACTTCGTTTAACGCTGTTCCGAGCTGTTTTTCGCAGTCGCTGAAAAGGAGGCTTACTTCGCATAGCTGGAGGGGCTTTCGCTTGTCGGTGCCTTGGAATATGACGTCCTGCATTTTTCCGCCACGCAGTGCCTTTGCACTTTGCTCGCCCAAAACCCACCTTATGGAATCCACGATGTTGCTTTTGCCGCAGCCGTTCGGACCCACAATGCACGTTATGCCTTGGGGCAAAATCATTGTGGTTTTGTCTGCAAAACTTTTAAATCCGTTTATTGTGACCTGCTTTAAAAACATCGCGAAATTTTATTTTTTGCCGTTCGCCGTAAATTGCGCGACAGCCCGATTGGGCTGTCTGCAATTTCCTAAAAAAAAGATTTAATAAATCTTATCTGCAATCCACGACTTTGCCCGCGACTGCCGCCGCCGCCGCCATTACAGGGCTCATGAGCATTGTTCTGCCCGTCGGGCTTCCCTGCCTGCCTTTGAAATTGCGGTTTGAAGTCGAAGCGCAAAGTTCGTCGCCAACGAGTTTGTCAGGATTCATCGCAAGGCACATTGAGCATCCCGCGTGCCTCCATTCAAACCCCGCGTCTTTGAATACTTTGTCCAAACCCTTTTCAATCGCAATTCTTTCGACGATTTGTGAGCCGGGGACTGCAATCGCCCTTACCCCTTTTGCAACTTTTTTGCCCTTCAAGAAAGCCGCGGCTTCCTCAAAGTCCGAAAGCCTGCCGTTTGTGCAAGAACCTATGAAAACGACGTTTATCGGAGTTCCCGCAATGGGAGTTCCCGCCTTAAACTTCATGTAAGCCAAGGCGTCTTTTGCGTCCTTTTTCTGGGTTTCGTCGGCAATGGTTTCGGGGTCGGGAATGTTTTCGCCGATAAATATTGCCTGGGATGGGTTGACGCCCCATGTAACGGTCGGCTCGATGTCTTCGCCGTTGAAGTTTTGAACATCGTCATAGACCGCGTCGGCGTCGCTTGCGATAGTCTTCCAATATTCGACAGCTTTGTCCCATTCTTCCGCTTTCGGGGCGTAGGGGCGACCTTTCAAATAGTTGAAAGTCGTTTCGTCGGGATTGATGTATCCGACGCGCGCGCCGCCTTCGATTGCCATGTTGCAGACAGTCATTCTGCCTTCCATGCTCATATTGTCAAAGACTTCGCCGCCAAATTCGTAGGCGTAGCCTAATCCGCCGTTTACTCCGAGTTTGCGAATAATGTGGAGGGCGACGTCTTTGGGATAAACTCCTCTTGGAAGTTTGCCGTTTACGTTTATGCGGCGCACTTTCAGCTTTTTGAAAGCGAGAGTCTGCGTAGCCAAAACGTTTCTGACCTGGCTTGTGCCGATGCCGAACGCGATTGCGCCGAACGCGCCGTGCGTTGCGGTGTGGCTGTCTCCGCAGGCAACCGTCATTCCGGGGTGGATAATGCCTTGTTCGGGGTGGACGATATGGATTACGCCCTGCTTGCCCGTTGGAACGTCAAAGAAAGTTATGCCGTTTTCAAGGCAGTTCTTGCGGAGTTCCGTAAGCATTTCATATCCGCGCGGATCGGCGTAAGGCTCCGATATGTCGTGGGTTGGAATGATGTGGTCAACCGTCGCGAACGTGCGATTCGGGTACTTGACTTTAAGCCCCAACGTGCGCATCATTCCGAAGGCCTGCGGGCTTGTCACTTCGTGCAAAAGGTGCGTGCCGACGAAAAGCTGGGTTGAACCGTCGGGCAATTCGCGCACGGCGTGCTTTTGCCAAACTTTTTCAAAAAGAGTTTTTCCCATAACTTTTAGCCCAAGAGAGAGTCGTCGATGTCGTAGTTTGCATAGACGTTTTGCACGTCTTCCAAGTCGTCCAGAGTTTCTTCAAGGCGGATGACTTTTTGGGCGGTTTCAGCGTCTGTGACGGGAACCAAGTTTGTGGGAATGTATGCGAGGTTTGAGTCGTCGGGTTCAATGCCCGCTTTTTCCAATGCCGCCGAAACCGCGTCGTATTCGGAAATGGGGCAGAGGACTTCAAAGTGGTCTTCGTTGTTTATGATGTCTTCGGCTCCCGCGTCCAAAACGAGTTCCATCAAGGCGTCTTCCGATGTCTTTTCGGCGTTTATGATGAACTGACCCTTGCGTGTGAAGTTGAAGCTGAGCGCGCCCGATGTTGCGAGGTTGCCGCCTAACTTTGTGAATGTGGAGCGCACTGCCGCTACGGACCTGTTCTTGTTGTCGGTTGTGACTTCAACGATAAAGCCTATGCCGCCCGGACCATAGCCTTCGTAAACGATTTCTTCATAAGAGACGCCCGGCAATTCTCCCGTGCCTTTTTTGATTGCCCTGTCAACGTTGTCGGCGGGCATATTCGCCGCTTTTGCCTTGGCGAGGAGGGTTCTTAAGCGCGCATTTGTTTCGGGGTCTCCGCCGCCCGCCTTTGCCGCGAGCGTCAAGTCCTTGCTGATTGCGCTGAATATTTTGCCGCGTTTTGCGTCAACTGCGGCTTTGTGTCTTTTTGTTGTAGCCCATTTGCTATGTCCTGACATTTGCTATCCTTTTCTTTTTTGCTATTTAAGCTTAAAATATTATTGTCTGAAATTTTGAGTTTTTTTGCTTCGTTTGCAATTATTTTCTTTTGGACGGAGTTGAACGTCCGCCGGGGTTTTTCTTGCGGGGATCGTGCATTGTGCCTTTCAGCATTTCAGCCCTCTGGGCTTCCCTGCGCTTTGCTTCTTCTTGTGCCGCCTGCGCAACCCTCTGCATGAAGGTCGGCTTGCTTGCGTCGCGCTTTGTAAGCTCGAAAGAATCCCTTTTTTTGTTTATCACAATCGCCTGCACAACGCCGATTAAGCTTTGCATCGTCCAGTACAACACCAATGCCGATTGGAAATTGTAGAAGAAGAAAAGCATTATAAACGGCAAAAGCTTTATCATGAGCGCCTGACCCTTTTCGGCTGTCGCCATCGGGGTTATTTGCATTTGCAAGTATGTGATTATTGCGTTTATTATCGGAAGAGGGTGGAGCGATAATCCGAAAACAGTTTCAAATCCCGGAATGTAGTCGGGCAGAGAAAGGTCCTGAATCCAGAGAAAATGCGCAAACCTTATGCCGCTTGAGCTTTGCAACATATAGTAAAGCCCAAGGAAAATCGGAAGCTGTATCAAAAGAGGCAGGCATCCCGCAAACGGATTTATGCCGTATTCGCTGTAAAGCTTCATTGTTTCCTGGCTCATCTTTTGCTGGTCGTTTGCGTATTTCTTGCGGATTTCCGCAAGGGGCTGCTGCAATTTCGACATCTTTAAGGAAGAGCGTATTTGCACAGCCGTAAGCGGCCAGAGGCACGCCCTGACTATGACGGTCAATATGATAATCGCCCATCCCCAGCTCCAGTTCGGCGAAATCTTTTCGACGACGGAATTTATCATCGAAAGCAAAATGGAAAGCGGCTTGCTTATGAACGACGCCCAGCCGTAGTCCATTACCAAGTCTTGGTTTTTGCCCAAGTCAACGAGGTTTGAAAGATCCTTGGGCCCTGCGTAAAAAGTTCCCGCAAGTTCGACGCTCTGTTGAGGCTCTATTTCTTTAAGGTTAAAGCCCATAAAGCCCGCCAAGCCGTTTTTCATGTACTTTGATTCCGCGTCCGGATTTATTGAAACGGGCAGGGCGATGCCGCCGTCGCCTTTGATTTCAGGCGTGAATATCGTGGTAAAGAACTGGTTTTTTATCGCCCCCCAAACGGTGTCGGAAAGCTCGATTTTTGAAATCGACTTAGCCTTAGATGCGCCTATTCCAAAAAATCCGCTTGAATCCACGAATTTAGAGGAAGAGGCAAATTCCGTGTCATCTCCGTTATAAACTCCGAATGCGAGGTTATTGCCGTAAATATCTCCCGCGTTTGGAGTTTCCATCCCAAGCGACACAAAGACTTTGCGGCTTTGCAATGTCTTATCCGAAATGTTTTTAATATGGGTGTTTGTGTTTATTACATAGGGGATAAAGCCCTTTGAGGCGGATTCTTCAAGCGTGTAAACCCTGTATATCTGCGTCTTATCGGAAGAATATTCGTAAACGATGGAATTTTTTGTCAGCTTTGAGAGCTTGAACGCCTTTTCAAAGAGAATCGGCGCGCCGTTTGGGCTTTCTGAGAACGCAAGACCCATTGCGAGTGTTTTGCTTGTGTCGTTAAAGACATAAGGCTCGTTGGAATTTTGGGATTCTTTATATTTTAGGAGCTTTATTTCCTTAATCGCGCCGCCCTTGTTTGTGAAGGAGACTTTCATGTACTCGTTTTCGAGCACGGAAATTTCTTCATTGAAATTGTCTTTTGCGTCCGCCAAAACTTCGGGCATTGCAACTTCCCGCGCGGGATTTTCGGCTTCAGATTTGGAAACTGCCTGTGTGTATTCCTGCGCGCTTTGAATTTGAGTTTGCTGATTTGCGCTCGTGTACATCACATACCCCGCCGCGGCGAGGAAAAGAAGCCCTATAAATGTGTTTTTTACGTCCATTGTCGTTTAATTAAAAAATAAGGTTTAAATATGGCGGTTTTTCGGGTTTTCGTCAACGCAGTTTTTTGGCGGAGTTTCATTTTGCTTGAAAAGGGTTTTCCACGAAAATTTTTCGGGAACATAGTCAAGCCCGCCTTTGCTTAACGGATTGCAACGCAAAATTCGGCAAAAACCCATAATGGAGCCTTTTGCCGCCCCGAATTTTTTTACCGCTTCAAGAGTGTATTGCGAGCAGGTTGGATGAAAGCGGCAGCCACTGCCAGGTAAAATATGTATTATAGGCGAAATTACAGCCTTGTAAAATTTCAAAAAGAGAATGCAGATTTTTGCAAAAATTGTCGGTTTATTTCCGTTCATTTTCGGTCTGCTTTTTTATGAATGCCAAAACGGCACGTTCAAACTTGTCTTTCAGCGCGGCAAACTCAAACTTGTAAAACCCCCTGCGCACGAAAACCAGCGCGTCAATCGGCATCGGAATTTGCGAATTTCTGAAAACTTCGCGGAACACCCGCTTTGCCCTGTGCCGAACCACCGAATTGCCGACCCTTTTGCTCGCAACAACTCCGAGCCTCGATTGCGGACGGGGCTCTTTGGGGCGCGCCATATACAAAATAAAGGCGGAACAATCCGCCTTCACTCCATTTTCTTTTATATAATCGAAGTCTTTTTGCAAACGCACTCTATTTTCAAAAGTAAAGCGCATTACATGCCTTCTTTTGCCAAACAAATATTATTTTGTGACCAAGCGTTTGCGGCCTTTTTGACGGCGCGATGCTATGACGCTTCTGCCGCCGCGTGTGCTCATGCGCGCGCGGAAACCGCAGCGACGTACTCTCTTCAATTTCGATGGGCTGTATGTAGGATTCATGATGTCTCTGTTAAAATAAATAAAGTTAAAGCAAGCAAAGAAAATAAACTTTCGCGAATGTGTCAACTTATTTTTGAAAAATTTTTTTTTAACTTTGAAAAATCTTGTTTGAAATCCGCTTTTGTGCAAATATTAAAACTCCAATGGAAACTCTGTTCATAGACATAGGCTCAAATTCCATAAAATCGCTTCTTGCCGATTTTAAGGGCGGAAAGGTTGCCGCCATCGCCGACCGCTCCGAGCATAGCAGAATATCGTCGCCCGAAGGTTTGAAGCCCGACGCCGTTAAGATAATTGAAGACGCCGTAAGCTCCCTTTGCAAACGCTCGATGAAAAACAGCGAAAAATTCGATGTTTTCTGTTTCGGGACTTCCGCGCTGAGGGAGTCGAAAAACGCTGGAGAAGTTTTGGCTGAGCTTAAAAGCAGGGGAATTGAAATAAAGGTGCTTTCTGGAAAAGAGGAGGCGGAGCTTTCTTTTGAAGGCGCCATGGGAGACTCTTACTTAAATATATCATCCGATTCCTCGGTCGTTTACGGAGACTTGGGTGGCGGAAGCATGGAGTTTGTAAGCAGGGAAAAATCCAAAATCATAGCTATGGACAGCCTCCCGATAGGCGCGGTGCGCCTCACAAATTCTTTTACGGAAAACGGGGTTTTGAACCGCGCGGGATTAAAAGAAAGATGCTCTTTGCTTTTAAAAAGAATATCCGTTCCGAAAGGCGATTTTAAGCTTGTCGTGGCAGGCGGAGCGTTGAGCGCGGCGCGTTTTATCTTGGGAAACGGGGAATTTTGCGAAAAGCGCGAGCTTTCTTTGGACGACTTCAAATTTTGCCTGAATTTGGCTGACGAGCTTGGCGCGGAAGGGCTTTCCGAAAAATTCGGCACTCCGCAAAACAGGGGCGACATTTTGCCTGCCGCGTTTTTGTGCCTTATGGAAGTTTTAAGGCATTTTAAATCTCCTTTTATGGTGCATACGCAGATTTCCTTGCGGTATGGCGTTGCAAACGCATTTTTCAAATATGGGAAATCTCTAAAAAAAATCTAATGGCGGATTGATTTTTTTCGATATAACCGGTGTCGTAAAAACTAAAAAACGCTGAAAATGAAAGTTTTTAAATATTTGTGCGCAATGTCGATTTTGTGTGCGGTTCAGTTTTTAAACGCCGTGCATAGGGAATTTTTTGTGGAAGACATTTTTATAGAGGAAATTCCGGTTTCGCACATAGGTTCTTATTATGATGACGCGCAGAGCGTCGGGGGCGGAGAGTTTGAAAATTGGTTCAACGGACCTTACGCTTTCGGAAACGCCTTCGGGATTCGTCCCAACTTGAAAAATACGGGATTGTGCCCGTTATTACGTATCTTGGCAATTTTGCGGCTAATCCTTACGGCGGCGACAGGCAGGGCGCGGCGATTTCAAGTTCCGTGAATTTGGGGTACGGCGTGGATTTGTACAAGCTTACGAATTTGGAGGCTTTGAAGGGCTGGTCGTTTGTTAACACATGGGTTTGGCGTTTTGGAGATTCGCTTACGCGGGACTATTTCAAGAACACTTTTTCATTGCAGCAAAATTACGGCAGCCAGACATTGAGAATGCAGTCGATGTATTTGACTTACAGCCGTTCTTCGGAAGACGGTGCAAGTTTTATGTTCAAATTCGGGCGGATTGCCGCGGGAGACAATTTTATGACAAAGCCGATTTACTGGCTTTACATGTCAAATTCCATCGACGGCAATCCCGTGGGAGTTTATAATCAGGTAAAATTTTCCGCTTATCCGTCGGCGGTGTGGGGTGCGATGGGACAGGTTAACTTGCCAAGCGGGCTTTATTTCAAGGCGGGCGTCTATCAGATAAATAGCGATGCCCAGGAAAGAAATTCAAGGCACGGATTGGATTTTTCTTTCACTAACGGCTTGGGAGTGAACGCCAATTTTGAAATCGGATGGGACATAAACCACGACTCATCCGGGCGTTCCCCGGGCAATGTCTCTATGGGGTTTGTCGCCGATTGGTACAGCGTCGAACACTTGTCAAACCCTTTGCGCCATTCGCACTTCAACCAGTCTTTATATTTTCAGGCGGACTACATGGTGCTTAATTTGGGTTTCCCCGACAGGTCGAAAGGCAATGTCATTAAGCGCGATTTGCATAAAGACGCCTACCGCGACTTGCGCGGCGTCGTGCTTTGGGGCGCACTGCAATACGACCCGTCTGAAGACTTGGCTTACATGCCGCTTTTCATAACGGCGGGGGCGCTCTTTAACGCTCCGTTTGAATCGCGCCCCGACGATGTTTTGTGCTTGGGCGTGTCGTACGGAAAGTTTTCGGAAAAATTGAGGACGCCAGAGCGCAACTCGTACGAGCTTGTCATTGAGTTGAATTACAAGGTGCAGGTAAACAGGTTTTTCTTTGTTCAGCCCGACATGCAGTATGTCGTGCATACTGCGGGGGGGCAATATCCGTCGGGCATGGTTTTGGGGCTTCAATTCGGGGCGTCTTTTTAAGCGTTTTTCCCGTCGGCTTTCAGCAAAGATTTTTATGTTGACTTAATTTTTGACGGCATCACTTTGGGGGGCTTATGCAAAATTCGCAGGCAATGTCTCTGGGAGAAAGGCGGCTTGCAGAGGGAGCAATGTTGCCTCTGTTTGTGAGGTTTGCCGTGCCCGGCATTATGTCGCTTTTGTTTTTCGGAATACAGATTTTGATAAACGGGGCGTTAATCGGCAATTTTGTCGGCGCAGACGCATTGGCGAGTATGAATTTGATTTTGCCGGTTTTCGGGCTTACCGTGTCGTTTTGCATAGTTTTGAACGTTGGGGCGCAGTGCATCGTGGGGTTGAGGCTTGGCGAGCGCGATTACGCAGGGGCGAACGGCGCGTTTTTTTCGGGATTTGTTCTTACCCTTGCGGCAACGCTATCGTGGGCGGTTTTTTCCTATTTCTTTTCTGTTGAAATTTCGCGGTTTATGGGCGCGGACGAAAAACTGCTTTCGGATTGCTCCGTCTATCTTAAAATTTCGGCAATATCGATGCCTATGACGTCGCTTGTGTTTTATTTAAGCGGGGCTTTCCGCGCGCAAGGCAGACCCATGTTTTCTTTCTTTATAATGGTCTTGATGGTTGTGGTGCACCTTGTTTCCGACCTGTTTTTCATCGTGTATTTGAAAATGGGGCTTGTCGGGGCGGCGTACGCTACGATTTTCGGCGGCGCGGCGGGGCTTTTGTTTTCGCTTCCTACATTCTTTAAGCGGGCTTCGACGCTTTCGCTTTTCAAGGGCGGATTTTCTTTGAAGACTTCGCTTATGATGCTCTATAACGGCTCGTCCGAGGGAATGTCGGAACTCACCGTGAACTTGATGATAATAATATTTAACTATGTTATGATGAAAAGCCTCGGAAGCGCGGGGGTTGCGGCGTTTACGGCGGTTAATTATTTGTCGTTTGTTGCGGCGGCGTTTTTTATAGGTCTTACCGACGGAATGCGCTCAATCATATCATATAATTACGGAATGAAAAATTCGGAGCGCGTGTTCGGGGCGTTGAAGCTTGCGGCGGCGGTGGTGGGATTGCTTGGCATCGCGTTTTGGGCTTTCATTTTTCTTTTCAATGATTTTGCAATAAGCTTGTTTTTCTCCGACAAGGAAGCGGAAGTCATCGCGCTTGCAAAGGGCGGGGCAAAGATTTTCAGCTTTGCGTTTTTGATGCAGGGCTTGAATATTTTGGCTTCGGCATACTTTACGGCAATCGGCAACGCGAAGATTTCGCTTGTAATCGCATTCTTGAAAGGATTTGCATTTACCGTTATAGCGGTTTTTGCATTGCAGTATTTCTTCGGAGTTGACGGAATATGGGCGGCAGTTCCTGCCGGGGAGTTTATGACGCTTTTCGTATCCTTTGCGCTTATGTTTAAGGCTCTTTCCTCCCTCAAAAAAGGCGACTTCAAACAATACGCTTGAGCGCGCGATTGATAAAAATAATTTTTGCAAAGTTTGCCCAAGCATAAATTGCGCCTTTCCTTTCCGCATTTATAAATAACTTGATTTGTTATTGCATGAATATATATAAAATAAGTATGAAAAAGATATTTTTGTTTTTGTATAATTTGTTTGTATCTCCAAAATCTCCTGTAAATAGTATAAATTCTCTAAAAAAATCAGCGGAACAGGGGGATGCAGCGGCTCAATATGATTTGGGGGTATGTTATTTTAACGGCGATGGAGTTGAGAAAGATCCCCAAGAAGCGGTAAAGTGGTTCCGTAAGGTGGCGGAGCAGGGAGATGCAATGGCTCAATGTATGTTAGGGGTTTGTTATGCCGAAGGCGATGGAGTTGAGAAAGATTCCCAAGAAGCCGTGAAATGGTACCGTAAGGCAGCTGGGCAGGGGCATGCAATGGCTCAATGTAATTTGGGAGTTTGTTATGCCGAAGGCAATGGAGTAGAGAAAGATTCCCAAGAAGCCGTGAAATGGTACCGCAAGGCGGCGGAGCAGGGGGATGCAATGGCTCAATTTAATTTGGGGGGGTGTTATAATAATGGAAATGGAGTTGAGAAAGATTACCAAGAAGCCGTAGAATGGTATCGCAAGGCTGCGGAGCAGGGGTATGCAGAGGCTCAATGTATGTTAGGGCTTTGTTATGCCGAAGGCAATGGAGTCGAGAAAGATCCCCAAGAAGCGGTAAAGTGGTTCCGTAAGGTGGCGGAGCAGGGAGATGCAATGGCTCAATGTATGTTAGGGCTTTGTTATGCCGAAGGCAATGGAGTCGAGAAAGATCCCCAAGAAGCGGTAAAGTGGTTCCGTAAGGTGGCGGAGCAGGGAGATGCAATGGCTCAATGTATGTTAGGGCTTTGTTATGCCGAAGGCAATGGAGTCGAGAAAGATTCCCAAGAAGCTGTAAAATGGTACCGCAAGGCAGCGGAGCAGGGGTATGCAGAGGCTCAATGTATGTTAGGGCTTTGTTATGCCGAAGGCAATGGAGTCGAGAAAGATTCCCAAGAAGCTGTAAAATGGTACCGCAAGGCAGCGGAGCAGGGTATTGCAGAGGCTCAATTTGATTTGGGCTTTTGTTATGAAGAGGGAATAGTGGTAATTCAAAATAAAGTAAAAGCTTATGCTTGGTATGCATTGTCTTCTAAAAACGGAAATGATGTTGGAAATAAAAACATGAAAATTTTAGAGAAAGAATTGACCCAAACTCAGCTTGAAGAGGCACTGAAATTAGCAGAAAAATACGACAAGGGCATTTTTGATTGAACTTACAATAGACAAGCGGATATTGTGCCATAAACATATTGCCAAAAATCGGTCATAAAAACGGAGCGTAGTTATTTTTGCGCTCCGTTTTTTATGCAAACTTATTTCTTCCCGATATCCTGATATTTGGGAAAATGAGAGGAAGCATGGGAGCATCGGAATTTATCCGCCAAAAGCTTGGACTTTAATTATTCATTTTTTGTTTCGGCGAAAGTGGCGTACTTGCGTATGCAAGTTGAAGCTATGATTTTACACGCTTGCGCTTAAAACTTCCGCAACCAACTTATTCAAGCTCTTGCCCTCTCTTGCCGCTCTTATTGCCAAATTGCGGTGTACACTTGGGGGAACTCTTACATTGAATGAACCTTTAAAAGGTTTTTCAGGTTCCCAGCCTTTCTCTTTGCATAGCTCAATATAATCGTCAACTGCGTCTTTAAAATCTGCTTTAATTTCAGGCAATGTTTCGCCCTCGTAAGAAATTAAAGAATTTATAAAAAGCACCTTTCCATGAAAGCAATTATCTTCTTCGGATATTTCCACGCTTCCCGTATAGCCTTTGTATGTAATTGTATCTATCATATCAATCCTTGCAATTTAAGTGTATTTATTACGTCTTTTACTTGGTAGCTTTTCAATATCCCTTTCGGGTGTGGCTTATGAAATGTCAATGCCTTTTCGCCAATTCTGGTAAATCTTCTTCTCGAACCGCCTGTCTTGCCTGTAGGCTCTTCTTCGTAGCCAAATTGTTTTAATAGAACCGTCAATTCTTCCCATCTAAAATCTTTCGGATTATTTAAAAGTTTTTGAAGTAGTTTCTCTTTCTTGCCCATTATGCAACTAAAATTTAGTTATTGGCTTGAATTTGTCAAGTGCTTTTCGATAAAGTTTCGTGAAGACGGAAGAGGGAGCTTTTCAATTTCAAAAGATAGTTCTTTTTCGTCGATTAGGGTGGCGATGATGTCGATGTGGTTGGCGAATTTCGTCTTGTTGCTAATTATATTTCTTTTCTCGATGGCGCAATCTGAATGTATGTGGTTGCGCTTTTTTGTCAGATGATTTTCAACTTTAATATCATGATATTCTTGTTGTTTGGAAAATATTGACTTTTGTTTTTTCTGCCTTTAAAAACTTTATTAAATTTGAATTTTTAATTTAAACGGAGGACATATGGAGAAATTTTTTGTGTTATTGGCATCGCTTGCTCTTACTTCTGCTTCCTTTGGCGCGGCGGATATTTTAATAGACGATTTTGAAAGCGGCTCTTATTCTCCCAAATGGAAAGTCGAGGGCGAGGCGTTTGCAGATGCTCCCGCAAGGGGCGGATTTAAATATCAACAACCTGTTAGCGGATACAGCGGAAATTTCCTTGTAAATTCTTACTTTAACAAAGACGACACTACGGGGAAGCTTTCAAGTGTTCCGTTTAAAATAGAGCGTCCGTATTTGGATGCCTTGGTTGGCGGCGGGGATAGGCGGGACGCGGCGTTTTTGCGCGTAATGGTTGACGGGGTGGAAGTTGGCAGATTGACAGGGGTAAACAACGAGCGTCTCGAGCCCAAGTCGATTGATTTAAGGAATTATCTCGGCAAAACGGCGATAATCGAAATTGTCGACAATGCAAAAGGCGGTTGGGGGCATATAAATGTCGATGACATCGTTTTGACGGAAAACCCGAAAGGCATCATAAATAAGACGGTTTTGGAGATTCCAAACGCAAAAAAATATTTGAATATCCCAATCAACAACAATTCCGTCGAACGCTTTGTAAGAGTTTCAGATGCGTCGAACAAGAAAGTCTTGCTGAATGCAAAAATGCGTGTCGATTTCAAAAATCCGCAGTGGTATTACTCTATGGAAACTCTTGAATTGCAAGGCGAAGTTTTGCGGGTTGAACTTCTGTCGGGCATATCTGAAAAAGTCGAATTTAAAACGGCGGACAAATATTGGTCGGAAACTTTTCCCGACGAGCTTTTGCGCCCTCAATATCATTTTTCGGCTCCCCAGGGCTGGCTGAACGACCCCAATGGCTTGGTATTTTGGAAAGGTGATTGGCATATGTACTATCAGCTTTCGCCTTTTGCGTATCATAGCCGCGAGAAATATTGGGGTCATGCAGTATCAAAGGACTTGATGACTTGGCGGCATTTGCCTGTGGGCATTAATGCCAGATATTACGAAAACGGCGGCAACAACGCCATTTGGTCGGGTACGGGATTTGTCGATTTGAAAAACAAAAGCGGGTTTTTCGATAAAAACGGCGGGATTATTTTGGCGTACACTCTGATTGGGAAGGGTGATTATGTTGCATACACTTCCGACAGCCAAAATATTACAACCTTGCCGAACCCAATTTCGACCGTTCACGGGCGCGATCCCTGTATTTTTTACCATGAGCCAACAAAAAGATGGGTCGTTTTGCGTTATGAAGTGGTAAAGCCTGATGAGAATGCGGTCGGCGCAAAAAAATTCGTATTTTATTTTTCAAAAGATTTGAAAACTTGGCAAAGGGGGCAGGAGCTTGACGACTTCTACGAATGCCCGTATATTATATCAATGCCCGTGAACGGAAATCCGAAAAATAAAAAATATTTGATTTTCGATGCGCGCGGCGAATGTGTTGTAGGCGATTTTGACGGCGAAAAATTTACAAGACTTGGAGATGAAAGATGCGCCAAATTCGTGGTAGGCAACGCGTATGCAGGGCAGGTCTTCAACAATGCTCCGAACGGAAGGGTTATAAATATTTCTTGGATAAACGCAAGCGCGGAGGATTTCGGGAAAACGGGCATGTGTTTTTCGCAGATAATGAGCTTGCCCATGGACTTGCGCCTCGTTGAGAAATCGGGCAAATACGCGATATATGCCTCGCTTTCACGGGAAGTCGAGAAAATCTATAAGAAAGAAAAGAGATTAAAAAACATAAAATGCGACGAACCCAACAGCTTTGGAATGTTTCCAAGCTCTGTCATGGTCGAGGCCGATTTAAACGTAAGAAATGCGGACGGCTTCAAATTCCAAATAGGGGCTGCGGTTGTTGAATTTTCAAAGCATGAGAACGCTTACAGCATAACGGCTCTGCCAAAGGAAGAACGCCCTGTGGCTACAAGAAACCTGCATTGGGAAAATCGTAAATTCCAAATGGACGAGAAAGTCGGCGACAACATGAACGTGAAAATTTTTGCGGACAGATGCTCTCTTGAAATTTTCCACGACAATAAGAGGGTTATATCTTTGCATATGCCGTTTGGCAAAGACAATGTTTTAATATGCTTGCAAGGCAATGGACTTGTCGTCAAAGACCTTGCAATTCGCGAAATGAAAAAAACCTATGCAAAATCCTCCCTTAAAGAGCTTATGTGAAAATTCTTGATAACTTTGCAGAGAGATTTTTTGCATGCATAAAAAAAACGGAGAACAAGAAAACTTGCGCTCCGTTTTTTTGTCAATACCCGGCCGGGGACTCGAACCCCGAACCAATTGATTAAGAGTCAACTGCTCTACCGATTGAGCTAGCCGGGCTTAACAAAAATATGAAAATCAACAGTACCTTTTTCTTTTATGTTTGCAAGCTTTTTTTCCAAAAAAAATTCACCATTTCTTATGTTTTTTTTGAAATTGCTTTATATTAGCAAGTTTTCGATATTTTTATTTTTTAAAAAAATGTGCTGATTTTTATTTTTTTCGGAAAAAGCAAAATATTATTGCAGATGTTCGTTGTTTGGGGCATTTTGTATTTTAATTATGTTGGAGAATTTGACTGAAAGACTTACGAAGGCATTGCGCAATTTGCGCGGAGTGGGCAAGCTGAGCGAAGAAAACATGGCGGAAGCATTGGCGGAAGTGCGCCAGGCTTTGTTGGGCGCGGACGTCCACTTCAAGGTTGTCAGGGAATTTATTGAAAGGGTGAAGGCTGAAAGCGTCGGCAAGGAAGTTTTGCAGTCGGTGACTCCGGGGCAGCAGCTTGTAAAAATCATACACGACGAGCTTGTAAATCTTTTGGGCGGCGGAGTCACGGAGCTTTCGCCAATCCGCCCGCTTAAAATTCTGATGGTCGGCTTGCACGGCAGCGGCAAGACCACGACTTCCGCAAAGCTTGCCAAGCTTCTTAAAAAGCGCGGAATGAATCCGTGTTTGGTTGCGTGCGACGTTTATCGCCCTGCCGCGATTGACCAGTTGGAGGCTCTTGGCAAACAGATTGATGTCAAGGTTTATTCAGACCGCGGTGAAAACAGCGCGGTGAAAATAGCAAAGCGTTTTGAGCGTCAGGCTTCCGAAGATGGCTATGACGCGGTTATTTTCGACACTGCGGGCAGGCTTCAAATTGACGAGGGGCTGATCAAGGAAATTATCGACATCAAAGATTTGGTAAACCCCGCGGAAGTCTTTTTGGTTGCGGACTCCGCTTTGGGGCAGGAGGCTGTAAACGTCGCAAAGCATTTTAACGAGGCGGTCAGCATCACGGGTGTTGTGCTTACCAAGCTTGACGGCGATGCGCGCGGCGGCGCGGCTCTTTCCATAAAGACGGTTTCGGGCGCGCCGATTAAGTTTGCGGGCGTTGGAGAAAAGCTTGACGACTTGGACGTTTTTCATCCCGACAGAATGGCGCAGAGAATTTTGGGCATGGGCGACGTCGTAAGCCTTGTCGAAAAGGCGCAGGAAGTCGTCGATGAAAAAGAGGCGATGCGCATGGCTGAAAAGCTCCGCAAGGCGGAGTTTGACCTCGAAGATTTTTTGTCGCAAATGCGCCAGATTAAAAAGCTCGGTTCTATGGGCTCTCTTTTAAAGATGATTCCCGGGCTTAGCGGGGTGCAAATCGGCGAGCGCGAGGAAAAGAAGATGAAGCAGACGGAAGCAATAATCCTTTCAATGACTCCGCAGGAAAGGCAAAATCCGAACATCTTAAACGCGCGCAGAAGGCTTAGGATAGCCAAGGGTTCGGGTACCGAGGTCAGGGATGTAAATACGCTCATAAAGCAGTTCGAGCAGATGCGCAAAATCATGAAGATGATGAAGGGCGACGGCGCGAGGAAGATGATGCGCAACTTCCCGAAAATGTAGCCTGCTTTTTCGCAAAATGGATTCGCGGCACATTAAAGACTATTTCTCCCAAGACGGCGTTGTTTGCGACTATGCCCGCGCGGTTTTGAATGTCGGGCTGTGGGAGTCGGAGAAGATTGTGTTTGGGCGGTTTTTTAAGACGGGCGACAGGCTTTTGGAGCTTGGCTGCGGCGCGGGGCGGATAGCCCACAACATGTATGCGCTTGGCTACAAAAACATTGTCTCGACTGATTTTTCGGAAAACATGATTTCTGTCGCGAAAGCGATTTCCGAAGATTTCGGCTATGCCGTGGATTACCGCGTTGAAGATGCCACTTCGCTTTCGTTTGAAAGTTCATCTTTTAACGGGGCGATTTTCGGGTTTAACGGGCTGATGCAAATACCGAAGCGCGGGCGCAGGCGCGTTGCGATGTCGGAAATTTTCAGGGTCTTGAAAAAAGAATCGTTTTTCGCATTTACGACACACGACAGGGAAGCTCCGCGCAACGCCAAGTACTGGGAACATGAGCGCGAAAAATGGAAGGACGGCACGCGCCATTTAAAACTCGACGAGTTTGGCGACATTTGTTACGAGAGCGAACATGGCGAGCTTTTCATACATTCGCCGACTTGTGCCGAAGTCGAAGAGGACATGTCTTCCTGCGGTTTCCAAAAAATATTTTCAAAAAAACGTTCAGAAATCGCCTGCGAGCCTCAATGTGTGAGAGAATTTTCCGATGAATGTATTTTTTGGGTTTATAAAAAAGTTTAAGTTATGAGTGCTTCAAAAAATTTTTTCTTTCTAAAAATCGGGATAGTCTTATCTCTTTGTTTTTCAAATTTTACATTGGCTGAAAGTAATATGAGCGAAGTTAAAAAAAATGGCGGCGCGCCTGAAATCAAGATGGATTCGCGCATTGTCCGCAGGGTTTTACCGAACGGGTTTGAGATTGCGGTGATGAAGAATGCCGAGCCCCCCAAGAGGGTCTCGATGCGCCTTTTGCTAAGGCGCGGCTCTTCAACGGAAAAGAGCGGGCAGGAGGGCATCGCGCACTTTACAGAGCATATGGCGTTTAACGGCACTAAGCATTTCCCGAAAGGCGACATGGTGGAATATTTCCAGCGGCTTGGAATGGCGTTCGGCGCGGACACCAACGCCCACACGTCGTTCAACGAAACTGTCTATAAAATAGACATGCCCGACAATACCCAAAAAATGATAGACGACGGCTTGAAGCTTTTGAGCGACTATGCGGGCGGAATGCTTTTTCCGGAAGATGAAATCGAGCGCGAAAGGGGAGTCATCATCGCGGAGAAAAAAGCCCGCGACAACGCGCGCTACCGCAGTTTTGTCGATTTCTTTTCGCATATTTTTAAAGGCACTCCGTTTGAAAACAGAATGCCGATAGGTTTGGACGAAGTCATAAAAAACGCAAACCGCGAAACTTTTTTGGATTTTTACAAGTCGAATTACAGACCCGAAAACATGACTCTCGTGGTTGTGGGCGACATTGACGAAAACGCAGTCATGGCGGAGGCCAAAAAGTATTTTGAAAATTTGAAAGCAGACGAAAACGCCGCTTCGAGCCTCCCGAATTTCCCCGACGCCGAAAATGCCGACGTTTACAGCGTTTTTGCTGACGCCGACTTAAACGAGTCGGGTGCGGGCGTCTATTTGGTCGCAAAGCCCTTGCATAAAGACGACTGCCTTGAAAAGCGCGTCTTAGACATTCAAATGGCGGCGATAAGCTGTGCCATGGACTTGCGCTTCAATTCAAAAAAATCGTCGAGCAATGCCAAGTTTATTTCGGCTTACGCCTATTTTTCGGACTTTGAAAACTACCGCGACATGTTTTCGATAGAGGCTTCCGCGAATGTCGGAAAATCAGGGGACGCTCTCGCGGAAGTTTTGAACATGTATGAAGGCGCAGTTAAAAACGGCTTCGGCGATTGGGAAATTCAAAAGGCAAAGTCGGACATATTAAACACTCTTGAAAGCGCGGCAAAGTCCATGGGGACGAAGAACTCTGCTTCTGTTTCAAACAAGCTTGTGTCGGCCTTTTCGGACGGTGAAATCCCGACTTCCCCCGAACTCGACTTTGAAATCGCAAAATTCGCGCTGAAAGATTTTGACGCTCAAAAGGCAGAAAAACTTTTTGAAAGCTTTCGCAAAAGAAGCGTTCTTTTCGTCCGCGCAAGCGATGCGGAAAAATCGTTTTTGCCTCGGGATTTCGACGCATTTTTGTCTTCTTTAAAAAAAGAAAACAACTTTTATTCTCCGCTTTCCGGCGCGGAGCTTGTGTTTGACAACTTCGGCAAAAAAGGCGAAATCGTTTCGGAAAAAAACGATATTTTGGGAATAAAGGAAATTGCGTTTAAAAACGGGGTCAGGGCGAATTTGAAGGTTACGGACTTCACTAAGGACGAAGTTGTCATAAACGTGGCTTTCGGTGCAGGTCGATACGACATCCCGAAAGAAAATCCCAAGCTTCTGTACGCCTTGAACGCCTTAATTTTGGGCGGGACAAAGTATCAAAGCTACGACCTTATAAATGTCGCGAAATCCGACAAGAACATAAACATTGTGTTGGTGGCGGAAGACGACTGTTTCATGCTGAAATGCCGCACGAACACAAAGCATTTGCGCGAGGCTCTCGCCCTTGTCGCGACTTACATAAATGCGCCCGCTTTTTCGGACGATGCCTTAAACGTTATAAAAAAGAAAATCGACGAAACTTATCGTATGCTTGAAACCAATCCCGACGCCGTTGAGGCGTTGAAGCTCGAAGACTGGCTTTACGCGCAAAACCATATGTTTAAGTTTCCAAGCAAGGAGGAAATGCAAAGTATTTCTATGCGCGAAATTAAAGAATGGCTGTTGCCGATTTTGAAAAATTCGTACATGGAAGTTTCAATCGCGGGAGATTTCGACGAGAAAAGCGCGGCAGGCTGGCTTTCCGACTACTTCGGCTCCATGCCTGAAAGGGCGCAGTCCCGCCCCGACTATTCGGCTTTCAGGAATTTGAAATTCACCGATGAGAACGAAAAAACTTTTGAAGTTGCAAGCGTAAAAGATGCGCGTTCAACCGCAATAAAAATTTGGAGAACCTGCGGCAGGGGCGATTTGAAGAAGATGAGGGCTGCCACGATTTTGGGGGCGGTCTTAAACGATTCAATCCGCAAAAACGTGAGGGAAAAGGAAGGCAAGGTTTACAGCCCCTTTGCTTACAATCTCTCAAAGCAGGGTTTTGACAGCGGGCTTTTGTTCGCCGAAACCGACGTGGCTCCCGAATACAACGGCGACGTTGTCTCTCTGATGGAAAAGTCCGCAAAAGACGTTTCGGAAAACATAACGGAAGACGAATTTGAAAGGGCGAAGCTTCCTGTTTTGAAGCAGATAGAAAAAACGCGCCGCACCAATTCATACTGGGCTGACAGGGCGATGCCTCTTTTCCAGTCCGACAAGCTGAGGCGCGAAACTGCCGCCACTTTTGAGAGTGGATATTCGGACGTTTCTTTGGACGATGTCAAAAAAGCGGCGTCGGAATTTTTGAAAGGCAGGACGGGCTACACTGTAAAAATCATTCCGCAAAAAAGAGATTAAAAAAAAGCTTTACAAGCATCAAAAAAAGTGGATTATTTCATAGCTTTAAAAACAACGAAAATCTATTAAACGATATGGGAAACCTTAAGAAAAAACGCAGACTGAAGATGAATAAGCACAAGCGCAGCAAGCGCTCAAAATCCAATCGCCATAAAAAGCGCACATGGGCTTGCTAACATCCACGCTTTTTTAGTGCGGATTTTGTGCCCGAATTTTTGGTTGACCCGTGTGCGGGATTTTTCTTCGCATGCGGGTTTTTTATTCTTAACTTGAAAAGCTTTTTATATGAGGGGAATTTCTTTTTATTCATTTGCGATTTTCTTTGCAACGCTTTTGTGTGCAAACGCGCAGACTTACGAGGTCAAGGTTAAAACTCTTGCCGACAAGACAACCTTTCCCGTGGCGTCTTTCATAATGGAAGCCGGCAGTCCGCAGATGAAGGGTTTTGAAGGCTCAATCCGCGCGGTAGGCTTCGGCGGAGAGGGTATTAAGCCCGTAAAAATTTTGGAGCGCGAAATCAGGGAAAAGCTCACTCTTGAAATGAAAGAGGAGCTTTCATTGAAAGACTGGGAGAAGCTTGACAACGAGCTTGAAAAGCTTGAGCGCGAACTCGAAAAGCGTGAAAGAATGATGTCAAGGGCGGGAAAGTCTTATGCTTTATCCGTGGCTCAAAACGGCAAAAAAGACAAGAACTCCGCGCAGTCAAAAACACCGCGCAAGAAACAGTCGTCCGCCGCCCAAGCCGACGCGTCTTCTGCAAGCCTTGAAAACTACAAGCATCAGGAGGCGTACCAGAAGGCAAAAGCAAAATACGACGCGTTTAAGGCTTCCTACGACAAGGCAAAGCGCACGCGCAGCGTCTTGAAAGAAATGGTTTCTGAAATCGACGAGGAAATAAAAGAAAGATACCAAAAACTGATTGAAACTCCCGTCATTGCCGATGGAACTTATCCCTATGGCACTTTCTGCGCAATCGAAATAAAAAAAGCCTCCGACAACGCTGTGACTTTCGATTTTGAATACGCAATATCGCGCATTTTGGGATGGATGGAAGGCGAAGGCACAAACAACAACAATTTGATGAACAATTCCCTCGATATAGAATATATCGAAATGCCGAAGAAAACAAATGTCACGGCGGAGCTTGGCAAGCAATACTGTTTCCAAATAGCCCGCCCCGAAAAAACTTTCGGCTCTCTCGACGAAGCCAAGAGCAAAACCTCGATTTTTTCTGATTCAGGCAAGGCGGAAGCTTCCGTTGACGAAGAGGAAGCTCGCGCAAAAGAGCTTGCAAATCCATTGAACGCTCATGACGACTATAATCAAATACGCGCTAAATTTAAGGGCAAGGAAAAGAGGGTAGTGAGAGTTCTCGTTACGATAACAAAACGAAATTAGCATTTTTCAGGCATTTTTTTTAAACCGCAAGAAATTGCGGTTTTTTTGTTTGCTTTTAACGCGGCTGTAAAGTCTTTGGTGCGTCAAAAAATTCAGACGCGATTTTGGGATTTACTTTGAGACAGTTATGGCAAAACTTAAATTGTCATAATTTGAAATTCTATGGTATCCATCCGAAACGCAACAATGAAAATTTTAAATCCACACTCTGAATACCATTGCGGAGCAGTTGTATTTATTCGGTGGGCGGAAGGTTGAATTTTATTTGCAAAAAATCAGGTGCTTTTTTTGATAAAACACAAAATGTTTTGAATTTGTTTTAAACCAATTACAAGGAAGCAATTTATGATAAAGGCAAGAATCAATGGAGAAAATATCGTTTTACCAACTGATTTAGAAGAATGGCGCAATGAAGGTATTTCTGAAATATCTGATGGCATGTTATATCTTGTAAGAAAATACGAGGAAATTGCGAATAAGAATACAGAAGAATCTGAAATAATAGGTCGGCGTTATATATTGGCGGAAAATAAAATGCAAGACACTGCCTCTGAAAGAACATTGCGCTATATTGCAGAAAAGGTTTTAAAAACGAAAGATTATACTATTGAGCGGATTGAAAGTCCCGATGTAACAGAAGAGGAAAAATTCCAAATATCAACCTTAGCATATTAAAATGAAAATATATTTTATAAATTTTTGAGCGATAATTAAATCATAGAAAAATATGGATGCTGAACCTACGTTGTTATCTACCATTATCTCCTATGTGATTTTTTTTTGTCGTATTCTTTCTTTATTGGTTGTTAAATAAATTTTTAAGCATTCCATCTTCACATCATCATAGACGTCTTCTAAGTAAATATAAAAAAGATTAGTATCTTCAATTTCTGTTCATTGCCCTTCAATTCACGGTTTAGCCGGTTGAGGGATTTCTCGTTTATAAGGGCGGCATTACCATCGAATATTGAAAGCCTATCGAATGCCGCGTTAAAAAGCTTGTCCATTATTTATTTTTTTAAGTTTCGCGTTTTTTTTCGAAGCGGACAAAAAAATCCCGAAATAAATCGGGATTTTCAATTTTATTCTTCTTCCAAAATTTCTGCCTTTATGATTTTTTGGTCTTCGGTCGGCTTATCCATAAAGCCCGTTCGGCAGTTTTCTATTTTTTCGACAGCGTCATATCCTTCGACGACTTCGCCGAAAATCGTATGGTGGTTGTTAAGCCACGGGGTTTCAACCGTGGTTATGAAAAACTGGCTTCCGTTTGTGTTGGGACCTGCGTTTGCCATGGCGAGCAAGCCTTTGCGGTCGAATTTGAGAGTTGGCGAAAATTCGTCCTTGAACGGCTTGCCCCAAATTGATTCTCCGCCGCGCCCCGTTCCGGTCGGGTCGCCGCCTTGAATCATAAATTCGCGTATTACGCGGTGGAAAATCAGCCCGTCGTAGTAGCCGTTTTTTATGTGTGTTATGAAGTTTTCGCAAGTTTTGGGCGCATCATTATTAAAGAGCTTTATTTTGATGTCGCCGTGCCTTGTTTTTAGAATTGCGTATGTTGTCATTTTTGTGCGAATGGTTTGATTGTTGATTTCGGGTCGTATGCGCGCGGGCATTTGCCGCAGGTCACGCAGTCAACTATTATGTCGTGGGCTGATTTGCCCGGCGGAATGAACGGCAAAACGTGTTCATCGTGCGGAATGACGACTTCAAGCAGATAGGGTTCCTTTGAGTCGAGCATTTCAAGCAGGGCGTCTTTTAATTCGTCTTTGTTTACTACCCTGCGGGCTTTCCAGCCGTAGCCTTCCGCAATCTTTATGTAGTTCGGGTAAATATCGTTCGGATTTGCGGGACCGGCGATATTTTGCGGATTTATGGAAAGGTTTGTGTTGGCGTGGTTGCCGCCGTAGAACATATCCTGCCACTGCATGACCATTCCGAGGAATTGGTTGTTTAGCATCATTACTTTTACGGGGATTTTTTCCATCACCGCAGTTGCCATTTCCTGAATGTTCATTTGGAAAGAGCCGTCGCCGTCGATGTCGATGACTTCCCGTTCTGGGTTGGCGACTTTTACGCCGAGCGCGGACGGCAGTCCAAAGCCCATCGTGCCAGCGCCGAGGGAGCTTATGAACTGGCGCGGCTTCGTAAATATATATTGCTGGGGAGTCCACATTTGGTGCTGTCCGACGCCCGTCGTGATAATAGGCTCTCTGTCTTTTGCGACTTCGTAGAGAGCCTTGATTGCCGCGGGCCCCGTTATGAATTTTTCGCGTTCCGGAGTTGCGAACGGGTAGGGATGCTCCGATTTCCAACGTATGATTTGGCAAATCCAGTCTTGCAAGTCCGGCTTTTTGAAAGATTTGTCCTTCGCTTTTTTGACAAGGAGTTCAAGCGCGTTTTTAGCGTCCGAATTTATGCCGAGCGCAACGTTCACATTCTTACCGTGTTCTGCGGGGTCGATGTCGATATGAACGATTTTCGCGCCTGTTGCGAATTTGGAAACGACGCCCGTGATGCGGTCGTCAAACCTCGCGCCTATCGTTATCAAAAGGTCGGAGTTGCAAACGGCGGAATTGCCCGCGTATGTTCCGTGCATACCGAACCAGTAGAGGTTTTTGTTTTCGAGCGGATTGGCGCAACCCAAGCCCATGAGCGTCGCCGCCACGGGTATGCCCGTTATTTCCGAAAATTCGTTTAAAAGCTCCGCCGCTCCCGCCGAGACAACACCTCCGCCCGCGTAGATTACGGGCTGTTTTGAATTTTCAATCATGGAAACGAGCGCGTCGATTTCATCTTCGTTGGTTTCGGGAACTTTTTTCAGCCCCGGCAAGTCTGCTTCAACGTCAAAATCGGGTTCTACTTGCGCAAGCTGGACGTCTTTTGGTATGTCAATCAATACCGGCCCAGGACGACCCGTTGATGCGACAATGAACGCTTCCTTTATTATTCTTGTCAAGTCGTTGGGGTCTAAAACCAGATAGCTGTGCTTTACAATGGGCAAAGTCATTCCGAAAACATCCGTTTCTTGAAACGCGGACTTGCCGATGAAAGTCTGAAAAACCTGCCCTGTCAAAATGACCATGGGAACGGAGTCCATATAGGCATCGGCGATTGCGGTCAGGACGTTTGTTGCACCGGGCCCCGATGTTGTCATGCACACGCCCACTTTGCCTGTTGTTCTGGCGTAGCCTTGCGCCATGAACCCGCAGCTTTGCTCGTGGCGCGGGAGAATTGTTCTTATTTTCTTTGATTTTGAAAAGGCGTCATGCAAGTCTATCGACTGACCTCCGGGGTAGGCAAACACCACTTCGACCCCTTGCTTTTCAAGAGATTTAACAATGATGTCCGATCCCCTCATTTTTGCTTTCGGGGCTTTTTCTGATTCGATTTTATTGCTCATAATTATTATTTGAAAAGTTTTAATCATAGCCAAATGCTTTCTTACTTCAATCAAAAAAGTTTCAAAATATTTAAAAAAAAGCTTGGAAAGCGTCTGTTTTTTGTGTTAATTTTATCAAAAAGTTAGAAAGCTGTTATTGCACAAATGAAGTTTTGCTTTGTTTGGGTCGTAATTGCTTTTATAAAACAATCTTTTTTGCAAAGGCATTGAAATTCTTTGTTTTTGCCACGCCCATTTTCAAAAATAAAATAAAAACAATCACGAACATGCACGCAAAGTTGAATAAATTATTGATGGTTTCCGCATTTGCCGCCATTTCAATGTCGCCTTTTGCCATTCAGGCGCAGTCCCTTTCGGAAAAGGGCGTTAGCGAGTTGCGCGACGAGGCCAACAAATTTATAGAAGACCAGCAATTTTTGATGGCCCGCCCGATTTTGGAAGAATTGGTCAGGCGTTTTTCAGAAATGGACGACAAATCATTGTTGCAAGACTTTTATTTCTTTTTGGGCTATTCTTATATCCAGGAATATCAGGGAATGACGAGCGCAACCTATCTTGAAAGCGCAATTCCTTACTTTGACAAGCTTTTGAAAGAATTTCCGGGCGGCGAGCGCGCGGCAACCGCGATAGAGCTTAAAGCGAACTGTCTGCGTGGTTTGGGAAAGTTCAGCGAAGAAGCCGAAACCTGGGGCATGAAATTGCAGTCTCCGTATGTCGAAAAGCTGAACAATTCCGAACGCTACGCCATATTGAAGCGCATTGCGCAGTCTTATTACAACATGAAAGACTGGGAAAAGGGCGAAGAATGGTTTAAGAAGATGTATTCTTCGCCATTTGCCAACAAGGAAGACAAAACTTATGCCGCGGTTGCCTTAATCAGGGGCTATTTGGCGCAGGAAAAATTTGAGGAGGCGAAAAATTATTTTTCAATGCTGACAAACAAGGTTCCCGCGAGGTACGACTTGGCTTTGTCCGTCGATTTCATGACTGCGGGCGACAAGCTCGTGGGCGAAGAAAAATACGCCTTGGCGGCATTGTGCTATACGTTTGTTCTTACCAAAGACCAGATTTTGGAATATTTTAACGATTACAAGGATAAGATTGACCGCAAAATCGCTTCCTTGAAGAACATGAACAGCAAGCATCCCGATATACCTGCCCTTGAAATCAAGCAGAAGTATGCCGAGGCAAACATAAAGGGGATTTCTTCTATTCCCGACTATCGTTCCCAGTTCTTGGCGAGAAAGGCGCGCAACTTCTTCCTCACAAAGCGCAATTACGAATCTTTTTGGGCGTACCGCCAGCTGATTGACGCCTATCCCGACGACAAAATGATTGAGGACTATTTTTTCGCCGCTTTCGTTTGCGCCCGCCAAATCGGCAAGGAAAGCCAAATCGACGCTTTGGGCAATGAATACCGCGAAAAGTGCGCAGATAGCAAATTTGATGGCAAGTATTTGAAAGACATCAACTTGCAGTATGCTCTTTTCCTTTTGGACAAGGGCAAAACCGATGTCGAAAAGCGTGAAAAATTCTTCACAATCGCAAAGGAATCCTTGAAAAACGAACCCGATGGCGATGCTTCGGGGGAATATATGTTCCTTATGGGCAGGGAATGGCTGAACAGTGGCGAACATACCGCTCTCCGCAAGTACATGTCGGAATTTATCGAAAAAAATCCCGACGCCACTCCCGTTGACGGCGCGCTTTACTGGCAGATGCTTTCGTATCTCACCAAGTTTGAATATTCCGACGCTTTCAAGCTTGCAAGCAAGCTCGTTGAAAACCATCCCGACAGCATTTACATCGAAGACGCAACGTTCCGCAGGGCAATCGCGATTTTCGGCGACGGGCAGATTTCGGATGCGGCGAAATACTTTAATGAATTTATCGAAAACTTTGAGGCTTCCGGCAGCAAGCTGATAGGCGAAGCGCGCCTGTTCTTGGGCGATATCGCCTTTATGGAGCAGGATTACGAAAAGTCTTATGAGGAATACATGAAAGTTCCCGACTGCGCCGACGTAAGCCAAAAGACAATAGACGCGGCGTTCTTCCAATGCGCGGGAATGCTTGAAGCGGCGGAAAAATTCGACAAGCAGTCGGAAGTTTTGATTCGCTACTTGAAAGAGTATCCCGAAGGCAATTTGCCCATGGCTTATTACCTGCTTGCCCAGCCTTTGTTTAAGCAGGGCAGGTCGGCAGACGCGGTGTCGGGTTATATGGATTCTTTGAAAAAGTTTGGCGGAGACTCGAAAAACGACTCCATCGACAAAATCATTTCATCCTATCCGCAATTCTATTCGGACGCGAAAATTCAGCTCGACGCGACAACAGACTTTTTGCAGAAGCTCGTTTCAGACCGCAAGTTCTTTGAAATGTTTGTAAACGACCCCGCAAAACGCTACCAGTACACTCTGAAATTCCCCGATGTAAATCCGCTCGTTTACGCAAAATTCAAAATCAAGATGGGCGAAAAGAAAGCGGAATTCGACAAGGAAGTTTTGGTTGAAAACAAGCCGATTGTGGAGCTTTTAAATCTCTACAAGTCCCAGCAGGCGAAATTCCCTAAAATCACTCCCGAAAACTTCTTCAACTCTTTGCTTAACGAAGCCAAGTCCAAGGGCGACAAGGTCTTGCAGCACAGAATGGAAATGGCGCTTGACGAAATCGGCAAGCTTAAAGAACGTCCGCAGATGTTCAGCGAAGAAGACTTTAAGGGAATGCCGTTCAAAGTCGTAATCTGGATGGGCAAGTGCAACGAAAAATACAGCTTGGATTCTGCAAGAAGCGCGTTGCAATATGTTGTCGATTCGGATTCCGACTACCGCTTGGAGGCGTTGATTGCCTTGGCGGAGCTTGAAGCGCGCAACAGCAACTACGAAGTCGCAAATTCGCTATTCAAGAAAGTTGAAGAAGAATTCCCGCTTGACGAAAAGGCTACTTACGCCGCGATAAGGCAGGGCGAAATGTTCCAAAAAATGGGCAAGATTGACGAGGCGAGAAACAAGTTTAACGACATTTTGCGCACTCCCGCTTGGCGAGGTCCCGCGCATGCCGAAGCTCTTTTAAAGCTTGGCAAGCTTGAAGAGGAGCAAAATAACCGCAAGCAGGCTTTGGCATACTACACAAATTGCGCCGCGGGTTTTGCAAGCTGTCTTGATTTGGCGGGCGAGGCTACTCTTCTTGGCGCAAAGCTTGCAATGAGCATGGGCGAAGTCGAATCTGCAAAGGAGTTCCTCGATCCTTTCCTTGAGGATCCGACAAACAAGGATTCCAAGTTCTATAAAGAAATAGAAGACTATCGAAGCTCGATAAAGTAAAATCATTTACCCCTTTAAAATTATGAATATAAAGAAATCGACAATTTTGGCGGCAACATTGCTTCTTGTGTCAGGCGCGGCTTTCGCGCAGAAGGACGACGGCGATAGAAGCAGAATTTCGGAATACGAAAAAAACAAGTTGCCCATAGTGTTCGTTGAAGACCAAAAAAACAAGAGCGCGAAAACTTCAAACATGAATTTTGAAGAGCTTGTAATGGTTGACGGCGCAATCAATTTCAAACTGTCTTTCACTGACGGCACACCGGGTTCTGTTTTTGTGCCGATGAACAAAGAAGGCGTGAAGTTCAAGTACCGCGTAACTGACGACTTGAAGCGTTTGCGTTCCGCGTATATGCGCGGCAAGTGGGAAGAAGCGGTATCTGCGGGCAGAAGCGTTGTTTATCCTGCCGTTGTAATTATGGATGTTCCCGAAAAAATAACGAATGTCCAGGAAAACCTGCCAATGTTCGTGGAATCTCTGCTCAGGGCAAACAGGTACATTGAGGCAAAGAGCCTCATGGAATCCTTGCCGCTTTCAAAATCAACATACAATGTCGGTCTTGCCGCGGTTGAATATGTAAACTTGATGATAGACGCAAAGCGTTATGAAGAGGCAAACAGCGTGCTTGAACGCTTGAATTTCGGCGGCGCAAACATTGACAATCTTGACAGCATCATGGATATTGCCCATAAATTCCGCAAAATCGGAAGAATTGGCGACGCTGTCAGATGGTACACCAAGCTTCAATCAACTCCCGGCAATAAAAACAAAAACGAGGCAACAATGTGGATGGCGTATTGCGACGTTTTGAACAACAGCGACATTACCGCCCGTTTGTTTGTTGACAACTTGAAGAATATGCCGAAAACCGAAAGGGCTTACTCTTTGAAATGCCTTGTTGACGGAATGCTCCTTGAAAAGGCGAAGAAGGCGGACGACGCGGTTGATTCCTACGCGGAAGGCATTGTTTATGGGGATATTACTTATGACTGGATGCCGATTATTCTTTATAAAATCGCGAAGTTGTACAAGGCAAATGAAAACTTTACGGCGTCGAATGAAATTTTCGAGCAGATTGCCTTACTTTATTCCGACACTGAATATGCAAAACTTGCAAAAGATGAAATTGTTGAAATAAAAACTCCCGAAGGAGAAGGTGAAGAGGAAGAAGAGGAATAAGTTTGTTTGGTTTTGAAAAATGCGCGCGTCAAAGGCGCGCATTTTTTTTAGAATGCAGTTTTTATGATTTTATGGAATTGATTTGCGCAGGCGTTGAAAGTTTCAAAGAAACTGCATTTTTTTGTCGAAGTATTAAAATCTGAAAATCTCGAAATTTAAAAATAAAATTTTTGATTTTTCAATTTGTCCAAAAGATATCGATTAAAAATACTTGATAACGGGGGAACAAAAATATAATAAGTTTATTGCGTTTTGGACATGGTTTTATGTGAAATCACGATGGGGCAATATATATGAAGATAAGGCATTTTAAACCGAAGCATCAAAAGAACTCGCTATTTTTGAAAG